>Ga0058701_10000821_pt1 | contig 21031 bp, 8 predicted proteins | sample AgamicOrMae_FD_97039 | JGI IMG/M metagenome (GOLD analysis project Ga0058701, IMG submission 97039) | Agave microbial communities from Guanajuato, Mexico - Or.Ma.e | ecosystem: Host-associated > Plants > Phyllosphere > Phylloplane/Leaf | place: Guanajuato, Mexico | collected 2012-06-04 | reverse complement strand
GAACTGGACGAACTGGCAGTTCGAACTGGACGAACTGAACTGCGCAGTTCGCAAAAAACGAACTGAACTGTGAAAAACAAACTGGCAGTTCAGCTCAGTTCGGCCATCCAGTCAACTGGATTCTGCCAGTTGCAGTTCAGTTCACAACACTACCCGCCACTGGCGCCCGATTGATAGTCTGTAGCGTGCGTTTTGAATTTCATCAGCACGTATTTTTCTGCGTAACATATAAGCTCGTTTCGATTCGCGGCGAATTATCTGCCACTTATGCCGGCCTGAAGAAATCCCATTCGACATGTTCTCAGAGCTGGCCAATACGATATCAGATTTACTTTTCATACTTTACATATGCCTGATCGTCCAAATATTCACTGCCTACTATTTCGGGGTACCGACGCCAACCAAAGCGAGAGTCAAGAACTCCCTTAGACGAAAATTTTACCCTACCGGAATGGACGAGCAACAGGACATCAAACTGGGAGGATTGAACATTAATTTCCCCTATGAGCCCTATGGAATCCAAAAAGCTATGCTCTCCAAGATTGCTGTAACCTTGACCAACAAGGAGCATAGTTTAATCGAAAGCCCAACTGGTACCGGGAAGACCCTCGTTTTGCTATGTGCGTCCTTAGCATGGCAGCTTGAATCTAAAAACAATAGAGAACCTCTTGTTTCAGCAAGGTTCAAAAAGAAGCTAGCTCAAGATAGGTTGGAAATGCTCAGAAATCGGCCATGCAGCTGCGGCAGAAGGCCGAACGGATCGGAATTGGATGAATTAAAAGAAGCCAAAGGTAAGACGAAAACTCTCAAGAACGGTATGCGTGATGACATCGACCTCAATAAACTAGGCGTCCAGAGCACCGACCCAATCGTCGAAGAAGGGAAGAGTCCATATTTTGCGAAAAAGTTTCAGAGTGACAAATTGGACAAGAGGCCGAACAAGAATCAAGATCCAGACTTCATAACGATCGATAGTGATGATGAAGAGCCGATTGTCAAGAAAGTGAAACAAGATCCTCAAGATCCTGACATCACCATAATCGACGATGATATTCAGGCAATCAAACCACTTAGTGATCTAAAAAATCTAGCAACCAAAGATAATACTGATCTCAGTCAAGGTATGTGTAAAAATTGCCGAGCAATTGAAATAGAGGACGCATTCCTGGAAGAGATGGGTGAATTTGGGACAAAGGTGAAAGTGGGAAAAGTTCCTAGGATATATTACGGAACTCGAACTCACAAGCAAATCACTCAGGTAGTGAGAGAACTGAAGAAAACTAAATACAAGCGAGATCTTAGGATGTGCATCCTTTCTTCCCGTGATAGAACTTGTGTCAACGACGAAGTCGTCGATCTTCCAAACAGGAACGATAAGTGTCAAGAGCTGGTGAAGAATAAATCTTCCTCCAATTCCAAGAAGGATTCATCATCTGAGACCTGCCGCTTTTATAAAGAAAGTAATTCGATGATCGTAGATTTCGAAGCGATTTATGATGAGTTTAAGAAAGAGGCCTGGGACATAGAGGATGCTGTGTCATTCGGGAAAGCAAACTGTCTCTGTCCATATTATGGACTCAGATCAATGCAGGAACAGGCTGATATCACCTTTTGCCCATACAATTACTTATTGGATCCAAACATAAGAAAAGCCTTAAATATAAATCTACATAACGCAGTGATAATATTCGACGAGGCTCATAACATCGAAGATATTTGTCGTGATAGCGCCTCATTCATAATCAACACATCTCAAATAGACGATATATTGGCCAGTATCAATATAGCATCGCAGCACTACCTTCAGGGGTCGACTGTCAGAGATGCGTATGATTTTTTTAGAAATCTGTTCACTGACATCAAAGCTTTCCTAGTCAAGTTCGAATTTGATGATAGGGACACTACTCGCGACGGTGATTGTCTCTCGAGACATATTATGCCGCATCTGGATATGTTGAATGCATTGGAGAGAATGAATATCGGGCTCAAGAGCCTGGCAACTATCAAAGAACATCTCAGATCTTTACGCGGCGAGGATGAAGAGTCTGGTGAAAAGGCTCGAAGCAACAGTGATGATGCTAAGGATGCGGCCCTAAACGCCAACGAGCTGCAGTCTATCACTCAACTTACAAATACTCTTGATTTCATGTTTGGAAGGAACGCAAAATTCAGTGCAGACTTTCGAATGATCATATCGAAGCATCTTGAGCGCGTTAAACCAGCGAACTTCCGGGGGGCCAATCGATTGAGCAATGGTGACGTGCATATGTTTCAACTCAGCTTGATGTGCATGAATCCGGGAGTGGCGTTCGAGAAGATACACGATTCTGCCTGGTCAGTCATTGTTGCCTCAGGTACTCTTGCACCCATAGAGAGCCTTAAGACCGAACTTGGATGCAACTTCGCTCAAGTTTTTGAAGGCTCTCATGTCATCGGTGAGGATAGAATTTTCGCTGCCATTCTCAGTCAGGGGCCTAATAGGATTGATCTCAATTGTGCCTACAACAATTCTTTGAAGTTGGAGTTCCAAGATGAAGTCGGAATCATTGTGCGTGATGTCTGCAAAGCAGTACCCAATGGAGTTCTAGTCTTTTTTCCCAGTTATGACCGGATGGAAAACCTCTATCAGCGTTGGTTTGCTAAGGGCTATATGACGGACATTGAGAAGAGTGGGAAAAAAGTTTTTCGCGAGCAAAAGAGCTATACTGCCGCTAAATTCGAGCAGGAGCTCGGGAAATATCATAAGAATGCGAAGGGAAAGGGTGCCTTGTTGTTCGCTGTCTTTCGTGGTAAAGTTAGTGAGGGTATAGACTTTTCTGATGCGGCGGCTCGCGCAGTGATCACGATCGGTATTCCTTATCCGAATGTCAAAGAGATAACAGTTAACCTAAAGCGCGAATATAATGACAATGCCCGAAAAATGAAACCTCATTTGATGGTTGGTAGCGAATGGTACGCCGCTCAAGCCTTTCGCGCCTTAAATCAAGCTCTCGGTCGTTGCATTAGGCACAAATCTGACTGGGGTGCCATATTGATGATTGATTCGCGATTGAAACAAGGTACTAGTATGAACAACATATCCAAATGGATTCGTCGGGTCGTTATGACTCCACAAGATTATCCTAGATTGAAAGAATCCTTGCAAGACTTCGTCGCTAGATTGTCTGAAGAATGACCAGAATCTTCATTAAATTGTAATCTTTTCCACGAGTCTTTTCATGATGCTCTTGGATTAGCCACTATCCAAAAGCGAGGATAGAGTCGGAGTCGGCATTGCTGAACAGCAAGCAGAAAAACTCCGCACAGATTCATCGGCAAGCTATTGCTCTTCAGCATTTCGCTGCGTAAACATAATTGCAGTTTTGTTAGATTCAGACCTTCTTCATGTGCATGTGCTCCCACTTTCGGAGATAATTCGTCATAGCAGATAGAACATTATTTATTTCATTGTCTCCGATTAGCCTCAATATGCCAGAATGTTGCCAATATGAATCATCTGTTCGCTCAAGTTGAGCTGCAGAGACTAAGGAAGAAGAATTTGGAGGTGGTACAGGATAGAACTGATGATACTCAGGATCAGGTTAGTCAACAATCTCAACATCAAGAGGCGCCCGCTGAGGATCTCATAAGCCAGAATTCGCTCAACGAAGAAGATTTCATCATCCAAGAATTGAAGAGGATAGCCAAATCTTGCCAGTCGAAGCAATCGAGACCGTCAATGACCATGATAAGAGAGGATCTTGAAAAACTTGCACAGAAGCTTGTCAGCACTAAGATTAGAGAGGCTGCCAGCTAGATGCACTGAATCTCTGGAAAATTCGTAATTTTGCGTTAACATCAGTTGGCAAGATCTTAAGCTCGTTAGATTTCTATAACCATACTATATTAGCTCATCATGGCGCATTATAAAGGTGCCTCAACCGAGGCGACCAGAGCTATGCATATTCTAAAAAAGAGAGAAAAAGCCCTGGAAGAGCTCGAAGAAAAGAAAAGAAGGGTCGAGGGGGACGTCAAGTTGAGCACCATAGATAACAAATTTTCCACCCATAATAATTCTATCGAAGCACAGCTTCGCTCCTCTACCGTAGGCCTGGTCACTCTGGACCAGATGCGTCAGAAGCAAGAGTACGCCTTGAGGGAAAGGGAGAAGCAACTAGCCCAGAAAGTTGAGGATGATTCAAAATTAGCTTTTAAGCCCGATGCAGGCGAAACAAGTGCTGCAACGAGCGCTGCTTCCAAGAAAACCAAGTCACTCTCCTTCTATGATGAGGATGATGATGATGACGACGAAGAGGATAAAGAAAAACTCGCTGTCGGAGACTCCCCTTGCAAAGACGGTAATGGAAAGAATTCAACAGCTGATAAGGAACCAGAAGAGCAAGATTTAGGACGTGCTGCCACTGAGCACGAGGGTGAGAGTCCCCAAGTGAAAAAGCCGAAGCTAGAAATATCTACTCTGGACGTCGACACAACCTTCCTTCCTGATAGAGATCGAGAGGAAGAGGAAAGACGGCTTCGTGAGACGTTGGCCAGTGAGTGGCGAGAACGTCAACAGAGGCTAAAAGAAGAAGAGATTGAAATCACCTTCAGTTATTGGGACGGTTCCGGACATAGACGCATGGTCAAAATGAAGAAAGGCAATAGTATATATCAGTTTCTTCAGGCTTGCTCAGACGTATTGCGCAAAGACTTCAACGAGTTACGGGCAATTTCAGCGGATCAGTTGATGTACGTTAAAGAAGATCTCATTATACCACACCATTATACGTTCTACGATTTTATCGTAACTAAAGCTCGAGGAAAGAGCGGTCCCTTGTTCTCATTTGATGTCCATGAAGACGTTCGACTATCCGCCGATGCGTCAGTTGAGAAAGATGAATCGCATGCCGGAAAGGTACTCCTGAGAGGGTGGTATGAGAGAAACAAACATATATTTCCTGCATCCAGATGGGAGCCCTATGATCCAACTAAAACCTATGACAAATACACCATCAGTGATAAAAGAATTAAATGAGTAATGTATTTCCAAGAGATTGGGTGCGGTTACGTGCGTCTTAATTTGCCAACATTTTTAGTTGACATTATTCGATTCCAATTTAAGGTACGTCTCGAATTTCTGCTCATAATTGATTGTCTTGTTTCTAGGAATGTATGCTCTAAGATCGTTTCTGGTATCTTTCTCGGATGATACAACAACTAATCCAAACCGCGCTAGTGCCATAAAATAAACTAATGGCCCATACTTATAAATTTCATCATTTCTCGCTTGCTCCGGTCGATCTTGGTAAAAGCTTCTTTCCATCGACCGGCTCCATGTATTAATCTTGAGGCCGGAAGGGCCTTTGTCACGCATGAGAATTAATGTCCTCTGGTAGACATGGTTTCTCATAACTTCCTTTACTATGTCCTCTGGCTTTATTCTTCCAAATAGTTTGTCATCGTTGCCTGATAGGTCGGGATAAGTGTGAATATGGCCATCGAATATGAGCGGCTCTCTACCGGGCCTTTCAACTCGATAGAAAATTTCCGGCGAATTCACAGTCAATGTATTGATGTCGGTCGCATGCAGAAGTTTGAGGTCAATTGATACATAATTAACAATTTCATTCAGCGGTAGCCCATCAGGAAATTTGGCAAGGATTCTCCTTATCCTAAGAATTTGATTCTGAACTAAATCTCTGTTCATCTGTATGGCTTGCTCGATCGGACTAAGGTCAATGATTATGTCTTCTCTCCGATCTATCCAATTTTCTATACCTCTCCAGAGGATACTCTTTGAGTTGAAGAAAGGTGCACAAGCTCTCTCAAAGTTTTGCTTCTTGAGCATATGAATGGTCCGAATATTACTCTCTTTATCGTCAGATCCAGAGCTTGATGAGGAATCACTCAACATTACGTGTAGATTTCCCTCACGGTTAGCAATCTCGATCATGTTTCCCAATAGGCTTTGCAAATACCCAAGCAAACCCCCATCTGTTTTCATCGATAGGCAATCCAATACTTTATGGAATTTAGCCTTGTATAATAAAGTCAGAGAGTAGATAGGCACTTCACCATACTCCCTGAGTAATTGATGTACGTTGGAACGCTCCTCGGAGGAATATATCCTGACATTATCAGCCCTAGGTGGGACCTTTCGAGGTCCATGACCCATGATGAACAAGGTTAGGGGGCTAACATACGATGAGTTATTGACTTGAGAGGTGCTGATTCACCTGTTGGTTGATACTTGGTTTGGTTGGTTGGCTGGTTTGGTTTGGTTAATAGGCTCGACTCAAATCAACGTAATCATACGCTTTATCCCCTCGAGCAAGCCGAAGAGGAGCTATCTTAGCCCAGATACATTAATTTGAGGGCCTATTGATGTCGCATAGACCCGCTTGTATCACATTCAAATTTGCTGAAACACGTGCAGGATTCCGCGCCAAAACACTGATCTTATGCGAGCTGCTCTGAAGAGATTTAAATTCATTTATTCGTTGGTACATCTAATTCGAAAGGTTTTTTTATCACCAATTATGGAATATCTCAGCCTCTAAAACGAATTTGACACATATTTTAACATAGACATGTAATTCAATTTAGTCTTTCTGTATTGAGGAAGAAGGGAAATCGGAGGACTCAATCATGGATATAACTAACGAAAATTTCCTATCGAAATTGCCAGAGATACGTGAAACAATTCAAGGTTGCGATTTTATTGCAATTGATACCGAGCTTAGTGGGTTAATGCGGGAACGGATGCTGAACAGGTTTGACCTACCCGAAGAGAGGTTCAGCAAAGCTCTTGAATATAGCCGTGGTTATTTTATTATGCAATTTGGGCTTTCGTGTTTCACTAAGATTGACGATCTGAAATATTCGAGTCGAACCTACAATATATATATTTTTCCACAACCTCATAAGCAGTATGGTGATATTGATAGAACATTCTCCATTCAGGTACATGCCATCCAATTCCTGACAGAGCATAACTTCGACTTCAATAAGTTATTTAGGCACGGTGTATCGTATCTCACCTTTCAAGAAAGTAAATCACTTACCAATCAGCTGAAGCATGAGTTCAAAGAACGTGGAAATGTTGAGCTCAATAAGGATGGAGTTCCGAAGTTTGTTCCAAGTTCGATGACAACCTTCTGCCGAGATTCGATTAGATCAGTGAAGGAGTTCGTTTCTCGTGAAGAATTGAAGAAGGAATGCTCTCGCATTCATCCCCCTGGGAAAGTCTACCCGGGGGGACGGGATGGAGAAGGGCCAACACTTGACATACGAGATTGTGGAACACACAATCGACGTAATACACTCAAAAAGGCTCTTGAATCCCTACCGATTGCGGAAAAAATATTTGTCGACACTCGGAGGGACCCGGATAGCAATGAAACTTATTTGACCGTTGAATATATCGATAAGGAGACTAAGGAACAAAGGCAGAGAGAAGCTTTGGTTAACGCTAAAGGTTTCTTGGAGGTGATCGAAACTATAATCTTGAACAAGAAGCCGATCGTCGGTCATAATTTGTCCCTCGACCTAGTCCAGATCATCAACCAATTTATCGAAGAGCTAAGTGATGACTATCACTCGTTTAAGGAACTATGTCACTCTTTTTTCCCCTTGATTTATGATACGAAGTATATAGCCCATTCTTTTCTCGATGCAAAAACCGTAAGTCAAAATCAGTCACGATTGAATGATCTCTATAGTCAACTCAAGCGGGGTACAATCTGTCCCAATATAGTTATAGAGCATCTGGGAGCATTCTTCGATGAGAATCAGCTTCCCCATCAAGCAGGCTACGACGCTTATATGAGCGGGTACAGTTTCATCTCAATGTGTGAGGCCTTCTTGAGAAAAATTGGTGGAGGAAAATCCTTGAAGGATTTTGATGTCAAAGATTTGAGCACTATAGCCCGGCAACCCGATGTTGTTCGTAAGTTTGCGAACAAGATACACCTCTCTTTCTCCTATGATTTCAAGTTCTTCGACTTGAGTGATGATGAGCCTGAGCCAGATAGAAGTCATGTTTTCTACGTAGAGTTTCCGGGGAGCTGGGGACTCGATGACCTGTTTCAGTTATTCAGTCAGCTAGGCGGTGTCGAGGCGTCGAAGCTGAACAAGACTTCCGCTCTTTGCGCCCTTCGGGACCCAAAACAAAAAGCGGCTACAATGCAGAAGGCAAAAAAGTTGAGGGAATCGTGTGCCAACCACAGAATTCACACCTATGAGTCCTATGTAGACATGTTTAAATCCAGGAGAAAACGAGGTAAAAAATCAAACAGTGATATCGGTGGTGATAGTGACGATGACGAAGTAATTGTGCCAGACTTGGGACAATCTTAGCTGGCGAAGGATCAGGTGCAGTCTTCGCGCGATCCCATAGTCATATACTACATCTTGTAATCGTTATAATAAGACGAGACTAAAGCCGCGAGCGTTAGTCATTTTAGGCTATGCCATGAGTTTTAAGTGTTGTTCGATATTTATTTCTTAATCATTTCAACTCCTTTACTTGCAAACCCGGCGGCAGAGATTGCTTCAGTTTTTCTGCTTTTTCTTTGTCCTCTACCACAAGTGTCAGCAGGTATTTGGTGCAGCGGAGCTTGAATTTGTAATTTGTTGGATTCTTCTTGATTTTGACCGCCTTCGCCTGGGGTTGCCTGGCCTTAATTAGGAAATCCTTGATCTCTTTAATCTGTTTCGGCATGATGTGTGTTGTTTTGAATAAAGTGAGAGAAACGGTATTAAGTTTATACAATGATCTCTGCTGTGGAGATGCGAGATTAACTATTATCGAAAATAATTTGTAACCCTAATAGTTCGGAACTTGTGGAAATAAATATCGATCTAAGCATGCCGTATCCATGCGCAGCCGGGCCATCATGTTGGAGTCGGTCAGTGCGCATGCTTGCAATTTCAAAGCAGTTGGCGGGCTGCGAGGGCAACATTTCTTCCACGAGCGCTCTACTCGCTCGCGAGTTGGCAAAGTCCCAGAAAAGTAAGGATGTGCGCGATCGCCCGTGGCAAGTATTTTGCAGCAAATCCATCCTTCGTGGTGATGTAAGGGGGATGATTTGAGTTAGCAAGAACGGGTTGCCCGCTTTCTGTTCTCGAACCTAAGATCACCGGATTGCATAAAATGTTCGAGGTATATTCAATTTAGGTTATGCCCGGCGTTATCAAGCTTTGCCACACCTTGGATCCGAACGGCATATCGTTTTCGGTCATCCGCTCTCGAAAGTCATGCCGGAAGTGCTAAACTTGGAATCCTTAACGCCCTACACACCTTTGTATTCTGCTGCGCCCCATTCAGAGGCCCGGCTACCACTGTTTCCACCAGAAAAATTGTATGCCCACTGCATCAATCTGACTAATTTTCCCACATGTAACTCACAAGAGTAATGCCGTCCGTAGTCAGAACTGGCCATTGTCGAAGTTTACATTCATATCGTTTGATTTTGAGGTTCTCGAGACAACGACCTGCTAGGTGCTGCGCAAAACGCATCATGATCAAGCGGACTGCAAACTCGTACAGTGTATGTATTTTGAAACATGCTGATATAATTAGTTTTGGCCTAGCTCAATCGGTAGCGAAGATATCGATGCTTTATTGTTAAGGTATCGAAATGGTCTCAGAATCGGCTGGCAACGAAGTCGAGGAATGTTCACGTGCCCACGTTCGAAGGTTGTGCCCTCGGCACAACCTGCCTCCTTTCTGTTTAAGTGGAGATACTTTCGGTTCCTGAACCTGGGTCAACTGTTGCATGGTTGTTGTGATCCGTATCACCGAGTCACACAGGGCCCAATGCAAGACAGAAAAGAGGCGATGTCTAGATAGGCCCAGTTTGGACAGCATCTGGGTAATATTTTAGCATCCTCTCTCAAGATGGTGGCACGGGTGCGCGAGAAGACCTCATCCAGTATGGTATGAGAGGCGCTATTTTCCTTCGGACAAATTTCCGCTCGAAGCCTGCGGTGCAAGTCAAGCCTCAGCATGCCTCGACGCGACTCTAGACGACCTCGACTCCAAGTTATACTGGCCCAAGCAGGTGGGTCCTCGTACAAGTGGAGCTCATGGGGGGCCTTGGCTTATACAGAATAAGTCCCATTGTTGAAGAAACCTGCCCGCTACACTACTACTCTGGCGACTGTTGTCCTCACGCGGCAAAGAGCTAGCTTCCCTAACCATCGTCACTATCTTCGCCCAGGCCCGTCTCGCATCTTTCGTTAATGCCTAGCCATGGCTACGGGCTGGAGATACTTTCATAGTCTAGGTGAGAGGAGGCGATGTTGTTTATTCTCGCCCTTCCACTTCTGGGCCCCCTACCTTTGGACAGAGAAGGGACTCCTCTAGTGCCGCTGTTGCTTCCTATGCACATAGCTCCTGCAACCATCGTGCATGGACGAGTCCCCCTGGAGGAGCTGCACCGCTTTGCTATAGTCTGCCTCACAGCTCCCCTCTTTGCCTCCTATCGACACACTTGCGCTAGTTCAGGCTGCGGTTATCTTAATATGCAGGCCCACTTTCCTTGATTTCCTATGCGCATCATACTCATTGATTAAACAACCTAGACCACCAAAGAACAAGAGCGAAAACAGGCAGTATCACAACAGAGAGAGGATCTAAGCGCGCCAACGTCATCTACAAAAACGTAGGAATTGCTAGGTTTAGATAGGTTCAGTTGATAGAAGCTTTTCGCCATAAGTTGCTTGAGAAAAGAATCAAGCAAGAAGAGGAATATAAGTAGGATTGCATTGCACAAAATCGCAAACAGATCAATAACAACTGGACTACAATTTTTGAATTCCCAGAAAGTGAGTCTCTCTATCTCATCTGAATTTGCTCACGCATATTCAGAGCTCCTGCATCGTGTTGGGTCTCTCAATGAGCCTATTGAGGCGCCCTAGTTTTAACGTTGGATACTTTTGAGATCTTGATTTTGACAATTTGTTACGGAAGTAAACGTTGCCGCCTACTTGTGAGCTCGCAACAGACAGTACAAATTCCATGGCGAGTCTTGCCTTTCAAATCGGCTCAATAACCAAGTTGGGCTCAATCAACTTTGAGCACTCATTCCTCCACGAGATCATTGTTGATTGCACGTCTACTTCTATCGAGTTCACTGTCGCTCTCATTTATTCGTAACTTTCCCCGCCCTAATGTTTGGCTGCTTAACTGCCTTATTGTATTGTCCAGAGGGATTGGGTGATAGCGTGAAGAAGTTTGATCCACCATTTAGGGCTCTTCGACATGTTGCTCCGATATCCTCCGCTTGCAGCTAGCCCATCATGTTGACTAAATCACTGATTGGAGAGAGTTTGCGAGCCATGGGATTTTTCATCGAATCAACACTGTATCTGATCGCAGAAATCTTCCCAGTTGGCGTCAGATACGGATTGCGGGGTCATTCGGCCACAACAACCGGCAGCCTAGCCGCAAAGTGGCGCAGTGTAATAGGCTCCAATTGTTGCAAATATCGTCCGATGCACGACACCCCCCCACATCAGGGCTACCATACAGCAGCCGTCGCGCCGCCTTCTTTCCGGCAGCTATCGATTCGATGGGCGGGCTCTATGCTCTGCCCTTTCTCTCCCTCAGCAAGCAACAGGTGGGCTCATAGCAACAATTGGCCTCGTAGAAGTGCCCGATTCTCGCAAACCCTATCGATTGCACGACGACCATCCCTGCCTTGCCCACTGATGCCTACCTATCCAGCCGCTCCAATGGCGCACAAACGCTCACTATGGCCTCGTGCGGGACCCAAGTAATTAGCTCGGGCTCGTTATAACTCACAGAGAGATTCCATACTAGGCAGATGCTGCTTCCTACTATCTAGGCATCATGTATACTAATGCTCGTTTTAGTGCTCACAGAGCTGTGGAATTGCTCTCGGACTTGCAAAAGCGCACAAACTAGCCATTACACTGGTGGACACTGGTCTGAGTAGCAAATTAGCTCCTCCAATGGCCACTGGACATGTGGTGTCTGGATACCATTGAGGCTGCGTTTAGCGATTGTCTGTCTATTTACCTCGCTGTATCAAGTATTAGTGACAACATGTGACTCGTGTGTGAATCTCTCGTCGTTGGTTACACCAGAACTGACGAAAACTATGAAGTGATACTAGCGCGAGTTAGCTCATTTGGCCGCGGGTGTGGAAAGAGTTTACCTAGTGTGGCGGAGCAACCTTTTGTCATAGAGGTATGAAACTTTGACCACATATGCACGCTGATACGACTAATCAATAGCGGCATTAGTTGAATCTCTGTCTACTCAAAAGAGCGCACCAGATTGGCTGGAGCCCGCTTGAGGGCCAAGCGAGTGGGGTGAGAACGTTTGTCACGCTGCACACAGTATATATAGACTATTGCGCATCATTTGCCAAATGTTTCTGCCTGTGGTATCACTGGTTTATCATCCAGGAGCCCTTTTAGCTAATTATGTGTATCAATTTTGAGTGTGTGCTTCTAATTGTGCAAGGTAAACATACATGCGCTCGCTAGTTGTCTAACTGGTGGGCTATAGTTTGATGATTGTATTTTTTTCTATTCAGCTCGCCTTCGCGCACCAGGGGCCCCAAAGCGTTTAAACATTTTGCTCTCTTGTGGATGCATTATCGACCATAAAGGCACAAACAGGTATGCAATCAGTAGTGCTACTATTGTGTCATAAGTGCGCCAAGTTTCATCGAGCTCACATGACTGGTTAGCCCGCAGTGCGAGCGGACAATATTCGAGCGAATTGTCAACAAGGGTCTCTAAATCAAGATAGCAAATATCAATTTGGGATACAAATACTCATGCTAGGCCACTGAATTTTCTCTACAAGCTACAACAATGCATCCAAAGGCTCCCAATACTACATACAGCTCTATTATGGCTTTGCTTGCTCCAACACAGGCCCCGCTAGCTATTGAGGGCCGGCACTCTGGGGCTAACTAGGATCAAGATTGCAACCTCTGCAAGACGGCGCTCTTTAGCTTGCATGTTAGTGGCTTAGTTGTCACAGTTTGCATTCTCTACCTTATGTCAATTGTGCATTCGGGTGCAATTTAGACAAACGACAAATACCTCTCCAGTTTCATAATGAGACATGTTAGCAGGCTAATTTTTTGCACGCAACAATCTAAACGTCAACAAAGTGCACAAAAAATCGCAGAAGCACAATACAACCCCTACTCTCTCCGTGATGGAGCTCAACTTTCATACTTTGAGCCCCGTTAGGAGCCGCGCAAAACGCATCATAATCAAACGGACTGCAAACTCGTACAGTGTATGTTTTTTGCAACATGCTGATATGATTAGATTTCGCCTAGCTCAATCGGTAGCGAAGAGATCGATGCTTCATTGTTAAGGTATCAAAATGGTCTCAGGATTGACTGTCAACGAAGTCGGGGAATGTTCACGTACCCACGTTCGAACGCTGCGCCCCGGCGGCGACTTGTGTTGCTTGATGCAGTGCCTCCTGAAGAGAGGGGCCAGAAAGGTGTTTCACGTAGCAAGCTCGATGGGCGTCCTGAAGATGAGGCCAGAGGGGCGATTCTGACTCGATAGGCCCGATGGGAGATTTCTGGGTGCGGGTAGATCGGAGCCAGCCTCCGATACAATCTGTGATGAGTTGAGATGGCGGCGAGTAGAGGGTGAGTAATACGGCTAAGTAGGTGGCAGGTAGTACTTTCTGCAAAACTCTAGAACATGGGCACGTCTAGACTCCCCCATCCCAGTTAGTTGCCAGCTCTAGACTGATTCGTAAATTGTAGGTGCACGGCCGACTAACTCGCTAAACGAATGAATGGGCCAAAATCAGACGAGAGACGCGCGCATCCTACGAGCTGCCCAATGGAACATAGCATTCCAACTGGAAGATCTTTTGAGCTTGTTGCCTTATTTAGCCTCAGGTATGAGCCTCTCTTGCTGAGTCCCTGTCGACTTGCAGCAAGTTGAGGAGAAAAATAACAACGTTGCCTTGCGTAAAAAAGTTTTCGCTGCTCATTTGTCGTAGCAGAGTTTCCTGCCCGTTCCTTTGGAGTGGGCCAAGGCAGGCCTACTCGCAGCTTCTTTCGCTCGCTCGTTAGCTAGCTTGCCTGCTAGCTTACTGGATCGGCGCCAAGAAGTCGCGCACAACTAGAAACAGCTAGGGCACAGATACAGACGCAGATAGGGTAACAGGATGGCAGGCTAACTTATGATCCAATATTGTCGCTAGTGTGTTCTCTTGGCGCAGCGTATGGAGGACAACTCGTGCTCGAGTTGCATGGAGAGCGAGCGAAGAGGTGCGCTGCCATTGGACAATTTTCGCGTACTCGCTCAGAAGTGAGAGCTTGAGAAACTGGCAGCTCTGCTTGGTTGTATCTCAAGCTCCACAAGAATGACTCATCTGAGGCCCCAATGGATTGGAGCTAGCAGTCGTCGTGTGCCTAGCTCATGGCCGATGAAAGCGGCCAATAGGACGATGAGGGCCCGGTTTGCGTCCGTTCGCTAACACCTTTAAATCGTCCTACTTGCCAACTCAGCCCACTGCTCTCTGAGGTGCAGAAACTCTCAAATTCAGTCGGGAATATTTTAAATTTCTCCTCCCGCGAGAGTAGAGGCCTATCTTTAGAGAGAGAAACGAGACCATAAGATAGAGAGTGATTGTCATAAAGGACACGAGTTAGCCAGGACAAAGGATATCTGGTATAGATTTCCATTAATTTTACTAATTTTACTAATTTGAGATTGATTTCTTTGCAAAATGGAACAATATCGTGGTGAGGAACAAGTTACGTCAATGGAAACAGAGCACATTAGTGAGGAAGAGAGAACTGCTTTAACCTCAAGCCCCGTGATTATCCACGCCCCAAGTTCGCCATCCTTTCGCATGTTTGCCTCAGAACAATCAATAAGCGGCGTCCAAACAAGTACACTCTCACTGCAAGCCAATATGGAAAAAATTGAGACAAACGCTAGTGTGAACCGAGAGTCGATCAGTGGCGATCATGATGATTCTGATCAAAAAGAGAAGGTAGAAAGGAAGATTGAATATCGCTCAACTAGTGCTATGGGTACGGGCTCAGCTATGGGTGCAACCACTTCTGGTTTTGTCACTAGAATACCAAGACCCATAAGTCAACGAGCGAGAGAGGTCTCTAATGGGAGTGAAGATGAACAGAGGCAGAGGGTGATGTCTAGCTCAGAAAGACTCATCATTACACCAGAAGCGCATAAGCATTACACTGAAGAGAATATCTACGACTCGAAGTCTAATCAAAAATTGAGACAAATGATAAGCGAAAGTTTGGCCGGCAAACGTGATAGATCACGCACGGAGAGTCCAATGTTCAATGAACAAGATGGACAACAATTGGAGGGCAAGAAAGGGCAAGCAACGAGCCGCAACGATTTGTTAGCTAAGTATCCAAAATTTGTCGTTCCAATTTCTGATAATCTAACACTTAGACGCAAAGCAAGAGCCGAATTGAAGGCACGTCTAGAGCCGAGAAACGATCCTGACATGCGAATTGAATGGTTTAAGGATGACATCCCTATCGATGTGAAATCATCGGCTGGCAGGATAAGTTCTTATTTCAATCGAGGCTATGTTGCATTGATAATAACGAATTTCGATGAAAAATTAGACAGCGGGAAGTATACCTGCGTTGCAACGAATAGTTTCGGAACGGCCAGATGTCAGGCTGAGTTGCGCCTTGATTGTCGCTACAAATTGGTCAAGGGTGAGAGTTTGAGTCGTGAGGAAAAATTGGCCAAGCTAATGAAGATCAAGGAATCTATGAAGCAACAGGAGCTTCTAGATGCAAAACGAAAGGCTGAGCTAGCAGCCAAACGGAAGCGAGAGGCAGAGCGAGAGTTGGAGCTGAGGCGCCGAAATGAGGCCGAAAAGCGCATCAGTCGACTGGATTGGTCTAAAAGGCAAATGGCCGAGGAAGCTGAAAGGAGGCGACAGAAGTTGCTGTCACTTAGCGAGAAGGAGAGGAAAGATCTCATACTAAAACAGCAACAACAGTTGGCCCAGAAGCAACAACAACTCGCCGGCCAAGAACAGCTCTCGGCCAGTGGTGAGCAATCCTCATCGTCGGGGGCCCGAGTGGTTACGCCTTATCGTGAGCTTGACGATTCGGTCTTCCTGAAACTGGAGCGAACCATTTACGAGACGGTTAAAGAGTTTGAGCCTCAGGCTGATGAGAAAGCCTTCGCCAAGAAAGTTTCGGTGAGACGAGATCAACATAAGGACGGGGGCGCAGTTGGTGATGATGAACTAGCTGAGAGGAGGAAGCAATTGCAAGCTTATCTCGATGAAGAATTGGAATACACTCGCAAGTTGCAGGAGGCAGTTGAGGCCGCTGGAATGATGAGTGCAGATCGGCGATTGAAATGGTTGCAGATGAGGTACGCCTACGATAATGCCATGCGGGCAGCAAACGAGCAAAACTATCAACGTCGTCCCTATAGAATTCTAGAGGATTCTACAATATTGCGCAAGGAGAAGACAATCTTCGAGACAATCAAGCAATTCGAGCCGGATCGCGAACGTCTTGATCGAAGACGCATGATGATTGAGAGGATCAACGCCGCCCAGGGTCAACCTGTTGATGGAGGAGCCTCTCGTCAGGACGAAGACGCCCGTGAAGAGTTTGAGCAAGAGTTGACGAGGTCAATGAGTGATAAGCAATTGATTGACCAACAGATACGTCTCGAACGAGAGAAACAGAGACGCGTTCGTTATGAGCCATTTGTCTTGAGCTCATCGCCGAGGCAAGAAAGTGCTCTAGTTCAGGACAACCAACTTGCTGCCTATGGAGCTGGAGATCAGCAACAAAGGCAACAGAGGCTAAGCATTTCCAGCCTTGAAGCTCAACAAGCGATACCAATAACACTTGCAAGCATCCGTTCGGATCAGGACGGATTGAGCGTGAGTCTAGGCCACTTGACTGGCGAGGGAGATTTTCCCGCAGCGAGAAACCAAGAGGGTTTCGTCTGGAGACCGTACCAAGTTCGAGAGGACAGCGTTATTTTGCGGAAGGACAAGACCATTCTTGAGACAGTGATCGAGTATGAAAGTGAGAAAGCTGCAGCCAAAGAAGAGAAAGCCGTTATTGAACCGGTGACCGCACCAGACGTGGATTCCGTTTCAAGTGTTGGCGTGCCAAGAAAGTCGAGCTCCGTTTGTTTGATTTCGGACAGGATCGAGACAAAGGCAAACCTAGATGGAAAATCTGAAGACTATAGTCAGAGCAAGAGTGAGAAACAGGCAACCATTAGCATGAGAGAGAAATCCGCAGATCAGAGTCGACGAATTGAGCCGAAACCAGATGAGTTCGAGGAAGACACAAGATCGGTTTATTCGAGATACAAATTAACAAAAGACGACGATGTGACAAGGATCGATCCTGCACCAACTTCGAGGAGTAGAGAAACCGATGCAAAATCACCAGTTGGCCACCTAGAGGCACAATCACAACTTGATCTGAGACCGAGCCGTGTGGACAGAATTTCGACTGACTCTCAATGGAACCAGTTGCATAGATCGGAATCAAGTCCACCAGACCGAACTGAACGAGCCGACACCTTTGCCTACAGAAGGGAAGCCTATCAACCAATGGACACAGTGTCTTTGGGCTTCGCCTCAGCCGAAATGGACCCCACAATCACGCGCAAAGACTATCTGAGGCCATCTGGCTTGACAGATGCCTCAGAAGAGCCGAGAGAAGAAAAGAGGGAGGCCAGAGTGGAACCTGTTGCAAAATCTCTCAAGACACCTCAGATTATAACAGAGAAAGTAGTCGAAGAAAGTGCACCACAAGCGAGTCGCCAATTGCCCTCTCCGTTAGCAAGACGTATTCGTGGAGGCGAAAATTTGACTTCGCCAACCGATGATTATGGTCAGCAGATTCCAAGCCAACCAGCAAGATCTGAGCTCTCCGTTTTTGTCCCTAGTGATGTTGGCCGTTCAAAGAGCGCCGATAGAGCCACCTTCATCACTCGCCGTCAAGCATCAGAGCCCATCACTTTGGGAGCTAAGAATCGCTTTAGTAGCACTAGTTTGAGTGAGCTTAGATCTGATACTTTGGCTAAATATCCTCGTTTCATGAAGCCTCTCCTAGATCAGGATAGATTGCGCAAGAAGTCAAGAGTTGAGCTGAAGTCTCGCATCGAGCCGGTGGATGATGATGAGATGCGTGTCGAATGGTACAAAGACGACGTGCTTATCGAGCCAAATTATCGAATGAGCACCTATTTCAACTTCGGCTACGCTGCATTGATAATAAACAACTTTGACGAGCGCGACGAGGGTCGATACACGTGTGTAGCCACGAATCGACTAGGCAATGACAAGGTTCAGTGTAGACTATCACTAGATAGACGCTACAAAGAAGCTGAAGGAGAGGAAAGCGAAAGTCGTAAGGCAGTGAAACGTTTAGCTCAATTACAAGAAACAATGAAATTGGCTGAAAGAATGGAGGCCGAGAAGAGAGCCGAATATGAATCAAAGATGCAAATCAAGGCAAAGCTCGAGATAGACAAACGATTGAAAGAGGATCAGATGAGGTCAGAGGCTCGGCGAGCGAGAGTGCGCGCTCTCGCCGCTGAGACAGCATCTATTGAGACTCAAAGGAGGCCGAGAACTCCCGATACATTCAGAGCTTTTGTTGATAAGGCACACAAAGACTCTGACCACCAGGAGAGATTGCGTCGTCGTAGCAGTTCAAGGGAGGCCTCAGATAGAATAACACTAGAGGAGAGTCAGTCGGCTGAGGTCAGCCCGTACACGAGTGGAGATGGCTTGCGCTACCATAGACGTCCGTACCGCACCCTTGAGGACTCCACAATACTGCGCAAGGAGCGCGAAATATACGAGACCGTAAGGGAGTTTGAACCAGAAGAAAAGAGGACAGACTCGGATGAGAAGCAAAGTCTAGTTAAGGCCACAAACGATGAGCCGATTCCAAAAGTCGAAGGGCGTAAGCAAACGGACGATTCGGGAGCTGTGTCCAGGTGGCAGGCCAGACGACTCAGAGGTGGAGAGGCATACACCGGAAGCATGAGTCAGTCGGTTTCCCCGACTCAGCTTGAAGGCGCTGTTGACCTATATAAGGCTTCCGTCAGTGGAGAACAAGACGACAGGGGGCCAAAATTGGATGGTATAAAACGAGGCGACACATTGATTGAGGCAGCTGCTGGGCCAACAACGGCCCAGCGCCGGGGTAAGTATTCAGAGAGCGACTTAGAGGATGATGATTATGAATCTAGAATTACAATTGAGCTCAAGCGAGGGAGTCAAGAGCTTCCCGAATCAGAAGAATCAAGAAACAAGCGAAGAGAAGAGGCCGCGAAAATAACTTCAACATTGAAGGTCACTAGCAAGAATTTTGCTGGCGACGATAGTGATGGCTTTGCAGAAGATAGCTTCATTTACGCGGACCTCAAGAAATCAGAATCACCATCACTCGACGAAGACATTTTAAAAGACTTGGACAGATTAAGAAGAAGCTCAGATCCAAGGGATGCGAGAAGGAAAGTAGTTCTGATTCCGTCGACTTCAAAAGAAGGTAAGTCCCAATCGCTGATCCACCCCAAACACCCCTTAGCTTCTGCTTTAGCTTCCCCGACACAATCCCTTGTTTGATCTCCTTATCTACAGGATCGTTTGTGTAAGCCTTCGTTGTTCCATGGCTACTGAGACTAAGAGTGGGACAGAGGAGAGAGGGAGAGAGGAAGAGGGAGAGACTTCAAAAAGCAAAAGCATTCGAGCGCTTCGCAAAGATGCCAATTAGGTTTGAGTGAATTGACGCCGGGTTTCAATTTCGCTATCGACGGACCTCGCAAAAGACTGCCTACATTGAGCTTAGGCTGTCATTGCTACGAAAACGATCACCCTACGAGGGAATCAACCTTCCGCGTATCGTTCGTATCCCTGATTTCAGAGAATCCATTTCATGAACTTCTTATTCATATCATGTTGAAAATATTTTTCGTTTCCATCTCATTCATTCAATCTTTCCTCGACGTAGCTTTAGGTCATAGAATAGATGTAGATTTAGAAGAGGGGAAGAATGAGCTTTATGGAGCTAGATCGTTAGGAACATTGGATCGATCGGATCAAAATCATAGATTAGGTGACAGAAGAAGGGTCTCGTTCGCATCAAATGAAGATATTGCGGATGTTAAGAGTGCTGACTCAGGTACTGAGCCTAGAACAGTGGATTCTTCCCGCCATGGCACTCCATCGACCAAGGCTAGTTCATCTGAAGAGAGTGTTTTGAATTTCAAAGGTTATAGACTGAAAAGCCTTCATGGAGAATCGGAAGATTCAACACTTGGCGTCAGAGATCATCCAAAGGTTAGTTCAGGCCGACTAGGTGAGAGTATGAGCGAAGGAGCCTCAAGTGATGTAGCACAAAACAGGCAGAGATTGTCAGTTGGAAAAACTGTCCGAGAGGACAGCGATGAGAAGCCAACCAGTGTTGCAGGTGGCAGGGACTCCTCATATGAACTTAGAAAAGCGCCGGATGAGTCGAGGCGGTGGACAAAAAACTATGATCGGGAAACAGACAAGCCACCGAGAAAACATTCCCTCTATCGACGTTGGCGCAGAGAACCTCTGAACATGAACTCTTGGGAAAACAGGAGACCTGTCTATCGTAGTCCCTCAAGCAGCCTCCGAAGTGGGCCACGAGCATTGAGGAATGAGGAATTGATAAGAGCCAGAGGATTGAGTGAAAGGGGGAGATTGTTAGAAAAAAGGACAGAGGATTGCAGCACGAATGAAGCTGGCGGTGTGCGAGAGGAAGGAAGGGGCGATGAAGAGGAGCGCGACCAGAGTTCCAGAGAGGTGGGGAGAGAACCTGGATCACGTGAGAAACCAGATTCGAGTGCCCTAGCTGGGAGATACAGAGCTGAGGACAGCCAGTTTACGGAGGAGCCTCTAGAATCGAGTGCTACTCTGACCCTGCAACCAGGCGACGAAGATGCCGAGCTTGACGTTGCTCAGCCTGATGAGACTGAGATCGACCTGGTGACAGGCAAACGTACTCGTAAG
>Ga0058701_10000820_pt1 | contig 21032 bp, 20 predicted proteins | sample AgamicOrMae_FD_97039 | JGI IMG/M metagenome (GOLD analysis project Ga0058701, IMG submission 97039) | Agave microbial communities from Guanajuato, Mexico - Or.Ma.e | ecosystem: Host-associated > Plants > Phyllosphere > Phylloplane/Leaf | place: Guanajuato, Mexico | collected 2012-06-04 | reverse complement strand
GTGTGGGCCGCACATAATGATGGCCGGCGGCACATTTGGCCATGCCTCTGCCTCCAGAAGCGGCAGCATGCATTCACCGCAGCTCCTCCTAAGCAGCGGCAAATCTTCCCCCGCGGGCCCCCCACCAAGCTGGCCACACACCGCGGCGCCCAATTGTGTTTCCCTCCGTGTTCCTCTTGTGCAATGGGCGACCTTGGCGCTCGGCGCTCGGCCCTCTGAGCTCAAGCTCGTCTTGCCCACGGCCGCTGATCCCCCGCCTCTGAACACTGACTGACGGCGGCCAGATTGCCCGTGGCACACACGAATGGACACACAGAGACAGACAGACAGACACACGGACTTGCTGGCGGGGACTGTCCGCGCGGCCTCAGATCGGGCGCCACATTAATCAGCGGCCGCCCAGTCAGCTTGTTAGTGTGCTGGCCGGGCCAAGGCGGCGCCAGACAGACTGAGTGTATCAATATTGATTCTTTTCATGCTGCAAATCGAGCTCCAACGGCGCCCTTTGCATGGCTGCCAGAAGGCCTGTCACTCGTGCCAGAGACAAGGAGGGGCCGCCTTGCTGCCCTGCTGCCTCGCTGCCTTGCTGCCTTGCTGTCTGGCCAGCTTGCCAGCTCGCCGGCCGAATGTGTCGACGAAGAGCGGCCGGTCAGCTCGCTAGCTTGCCAGTGAACTAGCTTGCCGAAGCGTCGGCTTGGCGCTCCGCTCGGCCGAGCAGCGGGCGACAACTGGGAGCAGGGCCGCAATTGCACACAGTTGCACGCGGTGGACGCACATGAAGCAGTGCAAGAAATAGGCAAAGCAATGGGAAAAGCAATGGGCAAAGCAGAGGACGCACTGCACAAGGCACTGTGCAGTGGCCGCTCCTGCTTGAGACTAGGACTGGCCGCCAACTGCACACTAATAGCATTAGACATGCACACCGCCTCATCAGCGCACTCTAATCAGTTTTCGCTGGCGAGCTGATTTTCATTTTCATCTTCCTTCCGCCGTTTCCACTCCACTCGGCCGCCCCTTGCTCGTCCCCCTCGGCGGACTGTCACCGGCGGACTGTCGCCGGCGCATTTGGCCTCCTTGGGCGCCCCTTCTCGCACAAGGAGGCGCCCAAGAGTCCGAGTTAGACTTAGAGTTAGAGTTAGAGTTAGAGTCCAACTCGGAGAGGCCACACACAGTTAGCCGGAACTGGTGCGGGCGCGCCAATCGGGCGCCTCCTTGGCAGCAATCATTATCCGGCCACCTTTGGGCGCGGCCGAGCGTGCGGCGACGCGCCACTAGCCAATGCTGGTCCCCAATGCAACTTGCCGCTCGGCCGCCAGCGCCGCCCCGGCCAACTTTTGCATAAACAATAAGACGCCGCCCAGCTCGATTATCGAAATGCCGCGCTCGGCCAGCCCGCACTGGCCAGACGTCGGGGCCGCAGCCTGTCACTGGGCGCCCTCCATTTGCCCAGTCCAGCAACGGCCAATCCTCGACGCGCCTCCAACCTCCGCTGGCCCACAGGAAGCGGAAGTGTCGCGGATCTTGGGCCTCGCTCGGCGTCGCTTGGGCGCGATAAGGGCGAGTTGGGCGCGCCAGTGGAGCCCCACGAACCGATGACGAGTGGCGGCCTCTCGAGCGGCGAGCTGAGAAGGCGCTCTGCTGACGCACGCGGCCAGAGACTACCTGCGGGCGCACAGAGACTACCTGCGGCCGCGCACGCACTAAGAGTGCAAGAACCTCCCCACAGACTAGGTGCGGGAACCCTCAGACTGGCTGCGCCGGCCAGACCTCAGCCCAATTGGGCCGCTTATCTTAATGGAGAGCGACAGGGCCCGTTGCGCGGCCAGATAATGACGCGGGCGCGCAAAGGGCGCCCTCGTTGCGTGCTGCTGGCGCTGATTATCTCGCTCGGGCGGCTCGGCGGGCGGCACCTGGGGGCTCCACTGGGGCGGCCCCACTGGAGGCAGTGCGAAACAATTGGACACTTTTTAGCCCAAGCTCGCCAGCTCGCCAGCTCGCCGGTGCCAGTCGGCGGGGCCAATCGAGCGGCGCACTGGGCGCATTGGGCGCCCACCACGCTCGACCAAATGAGCGCCGGCGCTTTCCGCTTTCACTGGCGAGCTGGCGAGCACAGAAAGCGGCGCCACCGGAAGGAAAGGGCGCCCGGCGGGCCCGGGCAATCAATTTGCAGCGGCCGCATGTGTGCAGTGCCGTAAATTGCGCTGCCGGCTCCATTTGGGGCGTCCCAAATCGAAGAGGACGACTAATTAGTTAGTTGGGGCCCAGCTGAAGTGCTGCCCGTGGAACTGCAGCCCGAGACAAGGTCGCCCTTAGCTTGCAGGTGAGCGCCGGCTGCATGGAAGTGGCCTTTTTGCGGCGAATTGGGCGCACTTGTGTGTGTGTGTGTGATTTGGCTAATTGGAAATGCGGCCACTGTCTAGCTGTGGGCGAGCAATTGCGACCAATTGTTATATTGTTGGCCCCTTGCAGAGCGCCTGCAGCAGTCTCGGCGAGTGACTAGCACTACTAGACGAGTGTCTGGCTGCGGACGAGCCACTCTGATGACTCTCATGGCCAAGTGCAGACAATATATCGCAATAATGAGCGCGATCTTTCGCCCAAACGGCGATCTTTTGCCACCAAAATGCCTAATGTCCGATGGGGCGCCCCAAGCGAGCTCGGAGGACAGTCTCGCGGGCCGAGTTCGTGAGACTGTCTCGCCCAACTTTGCGCGCCTAACCTTTGCAGGGGAAGCACCCAGGGCGGCGGAAGTGGAGGTTAAAGTGGCCCTGGAAGTGGAGAGGGCGCGCTTGGGAGTGGGTCCAGTTGGGGGAGACAGCTAGTGGCGAGCTGGAGGGCGAAAAAAGCGGCGAGAAGAAGAGGTAAGAGCCGGCGACTGTGGGCGGCCATTAAACGAACGGATTGGCGGCCAGAGAGGCGCGTTCTTGCGTTCTGGCGCTCAGCTACCAAGCGAGCTGGGACACAAATGACGCGCATTGGCCGCCCAGAGACTGTCCTCGGCCACTTGGAGGAGTGGCCAGCGAGCTCGGCACGAGCTGGACAGATTTGGCCTCGGGCAAGAAGGCTCGAAGGCTCGAAGACTCGGAGAATCGAAGGCTCGAAGGAGGAGAATTGGCGAGCGAGTGGCAAGAAGGTTGGCCAGTTTCTTCCTTGGGGCCAGTTGGAGCAGTTTGGCCAGGCAGTTGTGAGCAGTGTGGCCTTGCGCTTGCAGTGGAGTGGAACAAAGGCCAAATGGTGGCAAATAAACAAGAGTCTAGGGCGAGCAACTGGCGCAACTCGAGACACTTTTCCGCAGACTGTCTATGGGTCTTCCGCCGGAGAGACATGGGCTGCAGGACAAATGGGCGGCCAGCTCGCCAGTTTCCGCCCCCCAGCTGCACGAGGCGCTCCTAGTTGTCGGCACTTGTGTCCCGAGGGCGCCCTCTGGCAAGCTAGCTAGCCAGCGAGCGAGCTGGGCGGCTTTGGACAAGCGTCGATTTGCGCCCATTCGCATGCAAAGACTGCCCGTCGATCAAACTGGCTCCCTCCCAAGACCACTACACCTTAGGAGCGGCCACTGTCCGCTTGAGCGCCCGCCGGCTGGCGAGCCTCGAGCGAGATGCTGGCCAGAGCTAAGGGCAGTCTAGCGGGCGGCCTAATCTTCGACCTTGCGAAAAACTGAGCTTCCCACTCGCCAGCCCTTAGCTGAGGGGGCGCCTAATCGATGTGCACTTCTCGTGCCCACTTCTCGTGCGCTGGCGGCCGCCATTGTCTCGAGCTGGAGCCAATTTTGGCCAAGCGCCAGAGCTCATCTCGCGCTCGCTCGCCGCCCACTAGATCACTTGGCACCACTTCCGCCCGGGCCGCTTCTTCAGAGACGAGCAAAAACTCACTCGAGACGCACTCAAATTGCTCCCAACGTGCACAGTGGCCTCTTGGCGTTGGAACACAAGAAGACAGCGGCAGACAGTCTCCAAAGGGCCCCCCACTCTCCTCCACTCTCGACTCCATGTCAGCGCCGAGATTGAGCCGAGCGGGGCAATAAATTGCAATTTGTCAACAAGCTACTCGGCTGGCTGTCTGGCCGAGCTTGCCGGCTCGCTGGGCCGCTCAAAGTTGAGCCGCTGGAGCACGAGCGGTCCCAGTCATTGGTCCTAGTCAGTGGTCCTAGTCGTCCCAGTCGGCGGGCGAGCGAGCAAAACGGCTCGCTGACTGTCGAGGGCGCCTCCAACTCGAGCAGCCCAACTCGAGCAGCCTAACCCAAGCTCAACTCGCGCCCACTTCTGGCAACGAGCCCAGAGGCTACTTGAATTTAATTTCCATTCGCGCCGGAACTCGGCGGGCCGCTCCCAGCGGTCCAGGCCCAGACTCTGGCCGATCAAAGAGCGGCCGGCCTTGAGGGTGGGCGGCCGCCGTTCACAGTGTTTGGCGCCACTTCGACGCTCGCCAAACGGGCGCCTTGGCTGCGGCTGTGGCGGCCCAAAGTGGCCGCGCAGACCCAAACGGCGAGCTCCCCAGAGGCGCCTCTGACTGCCTCTGGTCAGCGGCCGGCCGGGCGTAAGCCGATCCTACGGACTGGGGCGCGCCGGAGACTGTGTGCAATGATGGGCGCACATTGCGGCCCATCAGCATCGGCCGCTCTGCACTGTGCGGCGCACAGTCTGCGGCAGGCAGTCTGCAGTGTGCAGTGTGCAGTGTATGCTATACAGTCAATGGGCAGCCCGCCGGTTGTAAACATTATCGCTCAGCGGCCCTAATAACTGGAAATCGCTCGCATCGCGCCCAAAATCACTCCATCACCACCAAGTGGCCCCAGTCCACTTCTGGCCTCTCTCTCTCTCTCTCTCTCTTGGCTTGCTGGCGAGTGGTTTTGCCGAGCCTGAGCACTTTGGCGGCCCCACGGGCTGCAAGCGCCCCAGGCCGCAAGTCTGCCGCCCGCCCAGCCTGGGCAATACAGCGCCTCTGTATTGCAAATATATTTATTTATTATATTTATGAATCCGGGCGCTCTCCGTCGGGCCGGAAGTGGGGCCGGATGTGAGCGGTTATTTTCGCCCAAGCGATTCAAGTGCGGCCGAGCTTAGGGGCCGCAATGTGCGCCCCTGAGCTGCTCGATGTGCATGGGTCCAGTTTGGCCGGCCAGTGGTGGAGGCTAAGCGGTGCTAAAGAGGCCTGAGCTGAGGGGGAGCTCAAGCTGAGCTAGTGGAAAGCTCTCGGATTGAGCTGGGCGAGCTAAGCTTGCGGACTGGGCCAAGTTTGCCGGAGCTTTGTGGGGGCTAGAGGAAGGAGCTTGAGGAGGGGGAGTTCGAGAATGGAAAGAGTGTTGATTTGGGCGCCGATAGAGGATATTTATTTGTTCAGTTTTGGGCCGGTGGTGGCCTCTGGTCAAGGGTGAGCATTTGGGGGAGAAAATGGAGTGAAATGGCAATAAAAACAATGAGCTATTTGCGTGCACTTAATGTGGCTTCTGGCGGGCCCAGCGGAGAAGCATCGATTTTGGGCCGCCTCTTGGCGCTCAGTGCTCGCTGCTGACTGGCGCTCGTCTGGCGCGCGTCCAACTCTCTGCACTGCTGCGACCCTGCAGCATCGCGCACGCACCAGCGCCACTCTGGCGCCCATTGGCAAGCCGCCCGTCGCAAGCCAGCCACTGGCTTGCTTGGTGCCAAGCTCGACCTTGTGCCAAGAAGGGGCCGAATTAATCATCTTCGCTGGCGCCTGCACGCGGGCACTCGAGCGGCCCGCCAATTGGGAGTCGCCGAGTGACGAGGTGGGCCAGCCCGAGAAGACTGGCTGGCGGCGGCCGTGCCAGTCTGCCGCCTCGCCTCCCGGCCGCCAGCCACTAATGGTGCACTGGAGCTTGCCGCAGCTCGTCCGCCAGCCCCGAGCGGAATGTCTGCTCTCGTCTGGCCACCTGGGCGGTGGGGACGAGCACCGGCGAGCTTCGGCAAGCTGCACACTGGCGATTTGTTTGTCTGGGGCGCTTTTTACAATTTTTTCCCATTTGCCTTTCGGGCGAGCGGGCGCCGCCAAGACACGCGCGCAGAGCTGCGCACGAGCCGCCGAGGAGGCGCCGGCGGATGAGGCTTGCGAGGAGCGCAGGAGGAGGACCAGGAGGAGCTTATGAATGGGCGGCGTGTTTCCACTGCGGTCGCCTGGCAACGGGCCGCCGAGCGCCGGCATTAGGCGAGCTCGGGCGGCGCTCGGGGGCACATTTGGCTGGCCGGCGGGCGGCCAAATGGGCGCCGCCGAAACGCCGAAATGGGCGACGCGCGGCTCCCTCGAGGCCAAAGGGCCGGCGGGCGATAAGCGAGCGGCGACATTTCTGCCCGCCTAAGCAAAGAGGGTCTGCGCTGCACTGCATTGCACTGCGCTCGCACTGCACTGCGCTGGCCTGCCCTAAGCCGCACTGCACTGCACTGCACTGCATGGAGTGCGCCGCGCGCACTGCACCAGAGGGACGCGAGATGAGCCCTTGGAGGCGCCACGGGCACGAGCACTCAGACAAAACGGCGCCCCTTAGGTGGTTCCATTTCTTGCATCGGAATTCGGAGCCTCGACGGCGGCCAGCTCGAGCGGCCGGCGAGCCTCCAGCCAGCAGTCTAACCGGCCGAGCAGCCGCCAGCCAACGCCCTCTGCTGGCGGCCGGCCCAGTGGCGCCCAGCAGCGCCCGCCGCGACCATTGACGCCACCAATGGGCTAATTAAATCAGAATTACTATTCATTATCGAGCGGGCGGCGAGCGAGGGGCCCACCTGCGCGCGTCCGCCGCCGATCGAGGAGCCAGCGCCGCGCTGCAGAGCTCAGGTGCGGAGCTTGGGCTTCCCAAGTCCGCAGTCTGCCGGCTTGTCTCCCGCGCCCAAGAGACGCCGCCAGCGCCACCAGCGCCGCCGCCGCCTCGAGACTGTCCCCACTCGAGTGGCGTCATCTGGGCCATGCAGACTCGCGCCGGCGACCACCATCGGCAGCTGGCAACAATTCAATCTGGCCGCCCTCCATTGTGGGCGCCCCAGTGGCAGTTGGGCAAAATAATCCGCCGGAATAATTTGCCACCCTTGACGCCAACTGCAACATCAACTGGGACAACAGGCGGCCGAGTGGGCGGCGCTGGGCCAACACAAGTCTGCATGCGCGGCGCCCAAGCGGCGGGCAGAGGCGCAGCCACGGGCGCAGGTACGCCGCCCAATCCATTAGGCCGGCTCGGCTGCGGGCGGCCCCAGTCTGTGGGCCGAGTGGGCGGGCTGCGTGCAACTCGCCGCCTGCTGCACAACGAACAGGGCACAACGCACGCTGCACGTCGGCCGCTCCTCGCCCGCCGCCCGCCGCCCGCCGCCTGCTGCATGCGCCGCCAGAACCCGGCCGCATCCGGCCGATCAATTATGCGCGCCGCCATCCAGTTTCCCGCACCCAAGCCTCGCCTCTGGCCGTGGGGGGCGCGCACGAGCGCACAATTGGCCCGGAAACTTGGCCAAATTCGCCCAATTGCTCGTGTGTGGCCGCCGAGCCGTCGCCCATCCGGGCGGCACACTAGGCGCGCTAGGCACACTAGGCACACTATGCGGCGCCTCTGGGGCCGCCGGCGAGCTTGCCAGCCAGCTCGGCGGCCAATTTGAGAGACTGCGCGCCGCCGGGCCTGATACTTGAGCTGAAGCTTCGGCTTCAGCCTCAGCTTGGCTGCAGCTCGCCGGCCGCGCGCCCGCAGTGCCACCTCGCGCCGCCATCAATTCCCCGGCAGGAAGTTCCCAGCACTGCCAGCGACTAGTCTCTAGCCACTAGCCACCGACTGGCTCGCCAAGGCCCCAAATCGGCGCGCGCTTGGCAGAACTCTTGATTGGCTTCGTTCGTTCATTAAAGTGTGCGGCCCAAATCAATCACAGTCGCCCAGTGTCAAGCTCTGCTCGCCAACTTCCACTCCTCAAGCCCAGCCCCGAGCCAAAGCGGCCCCGATTGGGATTGGGACTGGGAATGGAAAGCGGATTCTGACTCTGAATACGAGCACGAGCGCCAATCCCAAGCACTCGCAGACTGGCTCTGGATGCGAATCTGAATCGCAATCCAAATGGGAATGGGAGCATCCATTAGTGCAAGCAGTGATGTGGCGCCCCACTTGTCGTGTACTGTTCGCGTGCTTCTCTCTCTCCAAGTACTTTGTCTGCTACTTCTAAACAAGAAGGGGGCCAAATTTGTCAAGTTTAATTCCCAACTGAAAGTTCAATTTCCGTTTGTGCGCCCACAACTCGCATTGTTCCGGCTCCCAGTCTGCGCTCGATCGCCCCCCCCCCCCAAATCTTCCTGCTCATCCGATCAATCAGGACAAACTCATCGTGTGGCGCCAATAATGGCCCCACCATGCATGGCGCCTACTCCTCGCCCCCCGAACACTGCTTATCACCGGCGCCACCGCACACTACAATGTAGCTGCGGCTGCCCAATGGCGGCCGCCCAATGGCGGCCGCCCAATGGCGCCCACCAGCCACGGCGGAAGCGCCCGCGACGGAAGTTCGATAGGCAGTCTCGCTGGTCCACTGGCGGCGCTTAGTGTTCGGATGCAGCTTAGGAGGCAAGGGTTCTCTCAAAGCGCCACTGGTCACCACTGGAAGGCCTCTCGTGTGAGTGAAAAAAGGCCAGCTCTTGCCACCTGCACTTGAAATGGACACGAAAACTCGCCAAGTTCAGTCGGTCAGCACAATTCCATCACTGGATGCTGCTTTTGGCTGCTGTTCAACCACTCGAGTCGAGGAAGAGCCAGTTCATCGATTCGGCTCTCGCTTGTAAATTTATCTTCATTTGCGACACTCTTGACACATGCTCTTAGGAGGAACACCATTTCGTTTTCCAGAAGATTCCGCCGAGAAGCAACGAACTAGCATCTAGACAGTAGCGCCCAGTGCAAGCTTGCAGGCTTGCCAAGGTCATCAGCTAGGGTGCATGCATTCTTGCTCGGGCTTTTGTTTCACCATGTACTGGATTTTGTCGTGTCTAAGTAACAACAATTCTCACAACACCAAGTGGGAATTTTATAAGGCTGACTCAGATGGAACTCGCAAAACAGGGCATTTGTTATTTTAGTAATAACTAAAATAGTAAACCAACTAGTGCTTGTTGAGACTGGCATAGGAAATCTAACTACAAAGAGCAAGAATTCCTACCATTGTGTGGCTGCTTGAAAAATTTCGAGATAGACAAATGAAACTTCAGGCAGACATGCAGTGCACTGCATGCGAATTGGGCGATCCACTTGCCATCTTAGACTAGCCTGCGTCAAGCTAGACCGCTAGCTTGAACCGGTGCGCCAATCTTGGTGCCATCCCGCCAAGATGAAAGCCTCCTCCATAGATTTCCTTAGTCTATTATTATTGCCTTTTGAGTGCAATTTGTAAATCAATTCAAACAAGAAGTCTTCTTGTTTGAATTGATTTACGGCTCACGAAGAGAAGGATTATCAGACAAGTGGAAGATTATTATAAGACCAGTATAAGAAGTGAAGTATCCAGGAGAGAAGTTTCCTCTATTTCTCAGACTGGTGGAGGCCAAAGACGAGTTCGACGTTCCTTTATTGCTGATTCGTTTCTTGTTGGTATATTGTCTCTTGACTCTGCTCTCACCTTATCGCTCTTTCCCTTTAGTGCAGCACTCATATTGAGCTAACCTTGTCTAACCTTTAGACAAGCGCTGCTCCTTGAGGTATGAATTCTTGGAAAATTCTTGGAACAACAGCATTCTCCTATATCAACAGCACAATCACGGACAAGACGAGCGCTATTTTCAGATGCTTCTTCAACTTCCTCCGTTTTATCAACTTGAACTTGTCCCAGCGGCTGGGCAACTTGATGAGACTGGCGCCATGAGTGCAGGGCGCCCGGTTTCTCTCCCTTCCCTTAGGCGATGTCTTGAGTCTCGAGTTTGGCCCCGAGGTGGTAGCATTTTTGCCCTTTAGAGAGCCGTAGTAAGTCATCCGTCTAGCTTGCTTTGGGCTCAGATTCTCCAAAACCACCACAGAGAAGCCACTCCTACGCTCTGGCAAGCCCGCCCGCCTGGTCCACATGAACACACTGCGGGCGGCCTGTGCCTGACCCCTTGGGCCAGCTCTAGTCTGCGCTGGCTGAGCTGGCACCCGATTGGGTCTTGGCGAAAAGAGGCCTCTTCTGATGGGCGGCTGCAGCTCTGGAGCGGGAGCTTCCGATGCAATTGCCTCCGCCGACCTGGGTCTCTGGGCGGCGGTTTCCGTGTCCGTCGCTTGGGCAACAGGTGCCACCAGGTGTCCTATTTGCAGTTCCTCGCAGACCCGGATACGTCGGCGTCCATTGTGGCCGGCCACCACGAGCAGGCGGTCGCCACGGTCCACCAGCATGGAGCCGAAGGAGCAGCGCTTCTGGCCCATCATTGAGCAGAAGGACCAGTGGTCGTTGCTGGCGGCAGACGAGGGATGGTAGCGTTCGACGGATCTGGTTACCGATTGGACGACGTCGTCGGCGGCGTTCAGCATGAGGCCATTGGTGCCGCCCAGGGCAAGCAGGTGGCCCTTGTAGGAGACCAAATTGAAGGACATGCGAGGGATTATGAGCGGGGCGGCGAAGGTCCAGCTGTTGTCTGAGCTTTTGTAAAACTCCACCGAGCTTTGGATGAAGTGGTCCCACTGTTGGCCGCCGGCGATGAAGATCTTGCCATCATGCGAGCAGGCCGAGGCGTCCGAGCGGGCGGCGCTCATGTCGGCAATCCGGTGCCACTCGTTGCTGGCCGGCTCGTAGCGTTCAGCCAGTTTCAGGCGCTCCGAGCCATTGTGGCCACCCAGGGCGTACACTCGACCATTGTGAGTCACGCCCGTCAGATGGCAACGCTTCTCGCCCATCGGTGCAGTTTCCCTGAACTTCAGCCTCTGGACATGCGGCTCCAGTTCCAGGCCGGAGGCCAGAGTGCAGCTCAACCGGAGCACCGAGTTGAGGATTTGTCGCCCATTTGTTCCGCCCATAATGAAGATCTCAAAGCGGGACACCTGGTCGTTGGTCTGGGTGCTGCAGGTGGCGTGAAAGGCGCGCGGCTCGGGAAGGCGCACCTTGAGCTTGAACCAACGGTTATAGATGAAATCGTAGGACAACAGGGAGTCACAAACGGCGCCATCCTGAAAGCCTCCAAACAGCAGGCCCACCGAGCGGGGAATTCTCGGCTGTTGAGCCAGATTCATCGAGCTCAAATCCAACTCTTTCCTCAAACCATTTAGGCTGAACTTGGCCCCCTCTTGTCGTGGTGTAGCCAATATCTCTCTCTTTAGCATCGATGTTTCCCTGATTGATTGGTCCCTCATTGAGAGGGCACCCAAGTGGCTTGACTTTAATAGAAACTTCAACACTCGTTTGCCCATTATCTCCCAATCAGAGTCGCCCCTGGCAAGACGTTTATCTTTTATTAACCTATCTAGCAATTTTTCAATCTTCCTGCCCTCGCTTGAGCCCGTTAGATGGAGCAGAAAATTTCTGTCTTGGTTGCTAAGTGAAATATTGTGATACAATCTGTAGCGTAGTCTCATGTTTTCAATTAAAAATTTCAATCGTTCACTCTTTTCAATCATTGGATAGCTTAGGATAGCATCAAAAGCGCTCGAGCTTCTGAATCTAAGAAAGCGCAAACATTTTAACAATTCCAATATTTGATCCTCCGACTTGCGAGATCCACTATTCAATCGAGACGAATTCTCCACCTGCTCGAATGGAAGATTATCGGCACACTTTTCGGCCTCACTCAGTTCCTTTGTAGAAATCAATGGGGTGTCGGAATCTAACATGAATGTGGTTGGCAGAGGATTGCTTTGCATACTATATCGTCTTTGCCTAGATGCGGCCACACCATATTGGGCCAAATGGCCTCTTGTATGAGCGCTATAACCGGAAATATTGCTCGATTGTTGGCTGCATCCTACCTTTCTACTTCGCATTCGTCTCAGTAAACTAGATAAACGTTTTGCTCTCACACTTGGATGTTCACTCTCAGATTGTTCTAGCCAACAAATAACCGCCAACCAGCCCACCTCTTCGTCTCCGCCAATGTTCAGCGAATCGTCTTTCAGAAGTCTTAGCAAAATATCAAAATCTAAACGATTGAATCTCTGGTTATAACAGATGACCGATTTAAACTTATCTCTGATCATGGAGTAAGTTGTTTGGAATAACCTTTTATGCTGGTGGGATAGACTCAACTCTAGAACATCAATACAGTTTTTAACATCAACCAACTTGGATGCTTTATCAAGACAAATCTCGATTGCGATGTTTATGCTGTATTTTGTACATATATGATAAAATTTGAGCAATTGCTCTTTGTTGTTGAATATCACCTCTAACCCATAGGCACAATTTATTAGATTTGCTGCCGTAAAACCGTCAATATCTTCTGGCACCTCGATTAGGTTACGGCACATAGACTGCTCATAATAGCCCCGGATCTTTGATGATTTTGACCTAGAGATCAATTCGGGACACAATGCACTTATCACTTGCCAGTGGATATCTTCTCTGTAGCCATCATTAGTCTTTAAGACTGTATCAATAAGAACCTTGTTCCTGAACAAGAGGCGCAAACTTCGCTCCCTATTGCTATAGGCATTCCAATCAAATGCAGTCCTACCTCCTGTAGGCTGTTTATATGCAAGTTCGGCCGTGATGTAGTTTGGTTAGAGACCACAGTTCTGAGATTGAAATAATTGCATAATCTAACGACGGATTTCTCCAGTAGCTATCACCATAATATTTGTGATAAACATGGTACTCTCTATGAGCAGATCATTTTTCCGATCGTCTGTGTTTCCTTGTTTTTCTTTCTCCTGGAGCCTAAACTATTTTATTTATGCTATATCTAGACAGCATTCACGAAATACCCTTCATTATATAATGATTATATAAGCCGCACAAGATCTCCGAGAAGATGCGGAGAACTAGCATGAGTCTTGAGAGATGATATCATCTAGTCGAGATGGTGCATCGATGCTTACTATCAATCTTGGTGCGCTGATCTCTGTCTGTTTCGGCTGAAATTTTGGCATAGAGTGACCAGAGTCCATAAGTTACTCATCAGAAAGAGCATGCTGCAGTTGCCCACATAATCTAATGTGTCATAACCTTGATATTCGTATAGGTAAGCAAACATCAACCAATTGGCTTGAGCTAGAATCCACACCAGTATGAGAGTTACGGATTGCTTCAGATCTAGACTAAGACTATCTATAATCAACGGCAGGTAGATTAGATACCAGCTGAAGTATTGCGATGTGCAAACTTTGTTCAAACTGACAAATAAGAAAGTTGTGCAAAATAATCCGAAGTTGAGTTTTCTCAGTTTCACTCTAGGATTCGTATCGACACTCAAATAAATGAGCGATATGATCAATACACCAATCAATTGGAACACGAAGGCAGTTTTGCTTAGTAGTTCTTGATGCTCAGGAAATAACCTGAATAGGTAGAAATATATACTGAAATTATGTTGAAGATCCCGGCGTTTGAAATGGTAAATAAAGCTTTGGTCTATGTACTCGAATCCGTATCTCATATAGCTTAGAAAACAGAATGATAGGAATGAAACTATTGCAGAGATGAAGAATCTGTAATGACTATTCTGCGGCTGGAAATTCCTGAGCCAGTAGTATATTTTCGTTTCATTCCTGAGGTAGGGCTTCCTTTGCATCATGTAACTGTAAAGTAGGAGGGCATATATAATAGGGTAGAGTTTAAGATGTATCGATAACCCATAGAGAGCGCCTGAAATTGCATGACAATTCTTGGTCAACAGATAGACTGAAGACAAAACTACAAGTGTTTGGATGGGTTCGAAGCTCCCGCGAGTTGATATAGCTAGGGTCACTGGGTTGAAAAGCCAGATTGCTAAAGTTAACTTTGACTCAGCCCTGTGAGTTCCTTGATGTATGCTGAGCAAATATACTAGTTTACCACATAATAAGTCCGCAAATATGAGAACCAGTTTTCCAATATGGTGATTTATAAGAACATTAGGCAGAAATATGAAGGCTACAAGTGGAGGGTAACGATACTCAGTGTCTTCATAAGGGCTACGATTCTCGGCTATCGCTTTAGAGCCATTGGTGAACACATGATAGTCAACGTCCGTGTATTTGATGTGGTCAATGTAGGAGTCGTGGTAGATGCAGTAAACTAATAATACTAGCCGGATTAAGAGACCAGTCAATAATATCGCCTCAACGGATACCACGGACCCGAAATTTCGGATCGAAACAATCGTCATCTTGCGACGGACTACAAAATGTATTAAACGGTGCCTTGCCCAACCTAGAACGCCGAATGAATAGCACTGATGTTGGAATCATCCCAAGGTTATCAGAAGACTGATGCCAACAAATTGAGGAGGGTACTACGGGATGCCGATCTAGCACATCAATAAATTTGGGGCGCGAGACTTGTGCGCTGCTAGGAACGCAGCGGCTCACAGACTTAGACCCGGACAAGCCGATCTTTTATGTCGATGCGATTGGTAGTACTGGAACACATTTCTGAAGACATTCCAATCCATAACCGCTTCTATCACGAGCTGTCAGATTTTCTCAGCCAATTTTATAGAGGCCTTGCAAACAAGGTCGATAGCTTTCCGAAGAGGTTCATCGGATTGTTTGGGTCCAACCTGGTCAGTCATCTGCTGATGTTGGTCCTCTTTCGCAGTATCGTGATGATGTTGCTCGTCATCTCTGAATTTGGAGAGTTTTTTCAATATATATCCAGACTTTTGGGGGTCCCCGTCCGTCAAAATTTCTCTAATCTGATCATTGTAATGCTGCGTGATAATGTTCTCGACGGCCTCAGTACAAACCATAGCCTGTCTAGAGCCCATAGAAGCTGTTATGGATCCCATGAGGAATCCTCCAATGGACCAAAAAGGCTCCAATATAGATTTGCGAGTTCGATATTTCAGATTCATATATTCCATCTCTTCTAGATGCTCTTTCTCCTGATTCCACATTTGCTGTATTATGGGACCGTATTTTTTATCTCGGTTCAGGACAAAGCTTTGTCCATGGTAGATGCGATCGGCACCTAGCTCACCTGCATGATCGACCCTTAATATACGATCCAGATTGCTATGCCTGTGTCGGGCTAAATAGCCAGAGACTCTGCCCGCGCTACTCATAGTTTCTTCACTAAAGTATCTCTAGTCTTGCGATAGGTCGAGAAATAAGTCACTCCTAACTATAACAAATTAAGATTGGAATTGTTTTGGGTCCGTCTCACGGTTGCTCTGTGCGAAAAAAGATTGTTTTGACTCAAATCGTACGGCAAGTTGTAAGATTGCAGTGAAATTCTTCACTGGGGGAAAGAGAGATTTTTCCCTCTTTCGAGAACCCAAAACGTGGGGTCGGCTGGAAGTGTTCGTTCTGACTCACGTGTTCCACTTCGGCATTCCGTCTCGTAAAGTTTAGAATGAACATATTCTAATATCCATGAGCACTCTTTCTCCATTTCCTCCTTTTAACTAGAAATAAAGCTTCAAAATGGTGAAGGTAGAACCTGAAGAAACAGCCTTGAAGCAAAAAGATGATCAAAATTTGGATGATAGAGCAGTTAAGAAATTCAAGGTAGAAGAACCTGAGATTGACGAAGAGTTAAAGTCAAAAATAATCAAGCAGCTTGAATACTACTTCTCTGATGTAAATCTCGTCAAAGATAAATTCATGCAAGAACATATGAGCAAGAATGATAACCGCATCAAACTCTCAGTCTTGTCGACATTCGCTAGATTAGCGCAACTAACTAAGGATGAGGATGTCATGGTTAAGGCCTTGCGTGGCCATAAGTCAGACGTTATGGAATTAGTCGAAGAGAAGGGGGAAATATATAGAAAAAAACCACTTCCAGACAGAGAGGAGTTCAAGAAGCAATTGGATTTGAGAACTGTGCACATTTCCGGATTCCCTGATACAACCCCTTTTGAGGCATTAGAGAAGTTTTGCTCCCAATATGGTCAAGTTGAATCGTTATCCATGAGAAAACATTTTAAGACGAAGCAATTTAAAGGCTGCATTCATGTAGTGTACAACGACGAGACGAGTGCGAAGAAAGTATTGGAATGTGAAGACTTAAAATTCAAGGATCGCGAATTGAGACGCGAATCAATGGAGGAATATTACAGAAGGAAAGAAGAGATCAGGAATAAGAGGAAGAAAGCCAAAGGAGGTGACGATGGATAGGCACTGATTGAGAGAAATGCTGATAGTTATGTGCAACATTAGAAGATGAACCTATCGCTCTAGTGGTATTTTATACTAGATCCTACTATTTTGACTTCATCATTCGCCCATCACTCCACATCAATAGGTATGATCAACAAGCTACACTTATTCTTCGATCTTCAACAACGAGCTCTTGATTTTGATGCCGTTCTTGTAAATCTTTACGACCTTGATTCCTAGGTGTGAACTCCAATGTTACAGGCTTTTCAGGTACGACAATAAACTTGTAGCATAGATCCAAGGATTTCGCATCCTCACCGTTTATGGTACTAATCTTAAAATGTCTTATCAGTTTAGCTAGGGCAACATATATCTCTAATTCGGCAAAGTTGTGCCCTATACACTTCCTGACTCCGTGGCCAAATTGGAGCAAGCAGAAGGCTAGATCATTATCTCTATGCCGTTTTCTAAGTTTCTTGTCCCCATCCTCGTCCCACCTACTTGGATCATATTCATCTGGGTTTGGAAAATATTGTGGCAACCTACAAGTGACCATCGAGTTGCAAAATACTAATGTGTCTTTGGGTACTAGATAATTAGATAAAATCATATCCCTATTCAATTTTCTAGCTACGCCCGGAATTGTTGGTAATAATCTGTAAGATTCTTTCAAACAAAGTTTTAGAAATTTCAATTGTTCTAATTTTTTCATATCAACAGTTATATCGTTATCACCACTGTCATCATGCCCGAAAACTTGACATATTTCCTGATAAAGTTGTTCCTGAACACGAGGATTTGAAGCTAGAAGGAATAATACCATTGTTAGAGTATTAGCAACAGTATAGATTCCTCCACCAACAAAGTCAACGATTGTACTTTTAATCTCTAGATCATTGAATTCATTAGTACAATATAGTGTTTCTAATAATGACTCGTGTTCTTCCCTCTTATGCTTTTTAGCTTCCCGTTTCTTCTTCAAATGTAGCAATGCCACGTCTATATATTTGGAGGTTATATCATGGATAGCGTCTTGATTATCACGTAGTTGACGATATGATTTCGTATCAAAATATTTCCATAAATCTGAGCCATAATATAACTTATGTTGAGCTTCAAAGAAGTTCATAGCAGCCTGAAATATAAGTTCACCATCGCCTGAAATTTGATTCAAACTATCACCGCCAGATGCCTGTAAGCAGCCTAACTCCTGATTTATACACAGATTCATAATTGATTCCATTGAAAATCTATAGAATACTTCTTGAATATTTTCAACTATACCACTACTGTGAACATTTGAATGATTTCTATCGATTTCGTCAGGAAATCTGTCGTTAATACTATTATTATTATTATCATAAATATATTGGTTAATCTGGTTGTATCTCGTGTCAGTTGTTTCTATTTTCGCAGATTGTATCTTTCTATCTTGGGTGTCACTATTAGTGGCAGGTAGTAAGCTCTTGATATAATTGACTAGACGACTAGACACCTTGTTTTGTGTACTGATATGGCGTTCGTTTATATCTAAGAGTCGAGATGCCAGCCGTTTGCGCAAATCTTGCCATTCCGAGCCCTCCATATTGGCTAGACCAACATTTGGGTACCTAGATGGGTCTGATTTTCTATGCTTAATTACATAATCTAATACTGGTCTCGAGGGGCAGCCTCCCTCGCGAAGGAACACTTCTTTAATATCACTTGGATGAAATATTGTCACGGTCGGATAGCCTCGTTGGTATTCTTCTTTCATGATAGGCCCATATCTGTGATATTTGTCCATGTTCGCTTCGTGTAATTTCATCGATTGATACTGTCCTATGAGCGGAAAGTATATCCATCGTGTCCCAATGAATGGTAACGATGGTCTTGGACCGGGTATCGCTTCAAAAGGCTTAGTCTGCAATCGAGAAAGAAACGATTTACACATTACTTTTTCAATTGCAAATCAAATTTGTTCAAGTCTTTTCTCGTTACTCTCTTTCCTCTTTATATATATATATCTTTCTCTCCCTCTCTTTCTCAAGACCTTATTCTCAAGACAATCAACATTCGATAATAAATAATGTCTCCCTAACCTAATATACAACTCCTCTCATTTGCGATTGGATGAACAATTGGTATGATTTGCTTAATCTTAGGATTTTCATTGGATAAGTTTCTATTATTGATTTGATGATAATTAAAAGCGCGACGATAGCCCTTGGAGAATAATCCAGCTTATAGAGATAATGACAATGAATCAAGTTATCGAGAAGAGATAGTGGGCCTGACGGGTTGGAATTAATATTGCAAAGACGATAGAGCACAAGCTAAGGCAACGGCAACAACGACGAACAGGCAACCAACTGAAACTAGAATATCATCACCAAAAGACCATTGTCTATAGACGACTGGGGTGAAGATTTTCTGAATGAAAATATCTCTCTCAAGTGAGACCTTCTCTAACTGGTGTGTGTCTGACACTTGTTGCCTCCTGGCACTGCAGCGATCCTACCTCTACTTATTGCTCCTCTTCCACTGCTTCTGCTCTTTTAGTTCAACTACTGCCGCTGCTCCTTTATTAATGGTGACGAAGAAACTTGAGTTGATGGTGGTGATGATGATGATGATGATGATGATGAGGATGATGATGAGCAAGGCAATGCAGAGTTATTGCGAGATGCAGGTCAATCAAACGACGGGCGAAGCTCTATCTTGTTCGAGTTACACTTGAATTCCAAGCCAGTTAAACTGCTCACTCGTGCTCAATCCTCTCGCTTCCAAAGTGACTCTATTCAAGCCTCTGGAAAATGTCCCTCCTCTCTCCCGTGATTCTTCTTCTCTTTCGAAGCCTGCCTGTCTGTCTGTGTCTGCCTCTCTCCTTGTGACCCTGTCTCCGTCGATGTTTCTGTTTCTATCTCTGTATGTGTCTCTCTGTCTCTCTCTCTCTCCTGTTGAGGGACTACCCAAGTTGCCCGGGCTATGCAGTGGTTGCTTTTGGCGCTTTCACGCTTGATGCTACGGCGATGGTCGCCACGCATAAACATACAAATGCATGCACTTAAACTCTCCCACTGACTCACTTGGCCAACTGCCGTCTCGCTAACTTCACTTTCTAACTAACTACCAGTCCCCTCGCCTCACTGTAGATGTGTCTGACTGTATATTTGTGTCTGTTTCTCTCTCTCTCTCTCTCTCTCTCTCTCTCTCTCTCTCTCTCTCTCTCTCTTGCTCTTTTTCTCTGTCTCTCTCTGCCTATCTGTCTGTGCTTGTTGTTGTCCCTTTCGCTAAACTGGTCCCTTTCCTTCTTGATTTGTTTAGTTCAAGCTTTGTTGTCTCAAATGCTTGTTGGCGTAAATTTTCGTCAACGTATGACCGTGGTCTCGCACTAGCGCTCACCATTGCGACCAGCACTTGTTGACGATGCTAAGGTTGTGGAGTGAACAGGGTCCGTCCAATGGAGATGGGCATACTTTTCTCCCATTCTCCCATCAAGCGCCACAACTTTGCCTTGACTCGTGTCCGTCCGGCCCATCCAATGGAAGCGGGAACGAGCGTCCGGATGCGCCACAATTGCACACTCTCATGGCCCTTCAAGTGGTCCTGTGCGATGGGATCTCAGTGGCCGTGGTTAGATCATATCATATTTGGTCCGCAATTTTAACTTATCTGAAGCTTCATGGGAGGCTCTTGAGCTAAGGCTCGGGTAGGCTCGCCATCGGCAAGTAGGCGCACCTCTCGTCGGGCTGCCAAGACGTGCGCAGCTGCGCGAAAGTGGGGAAAAGCGTGCCCATCTTGCTTGCTAGAAGCAGTCTGCGTGCCATACTGATCTATCCATCCTCTCTGACAGTATCTCTCTCTCTCTCTCTCTCTCTCTCGCTTTGGCTCTCTTTCCTGTGTCGGCGAGCGCGTTCGTCTGTCTGTCTGTCTTACCATCAGCTAGCCTCCCTTTCAATCCCACTCTCTCGCTCACTCTTTATGTGTACCGTCCGTGTGTCTGTCTGTTTGTCAGTGTGCTTGAGTTTTTTTCACCATGCTCCGAGCTTATGTACATGCAGCTCAATGAATAACAATTAATAATCAAACTACAAGTTAGTGAATTTTGTTTCTGTTGTCGTCGTTGTACTGTAAATTGCGTGATTCCTCTAAATGAGTTAGAGGATGAGAATGAGATATTCTTGCTGGATGCTGGATGCGTGGCGAAGCTGAAGGCATCAAGACGCTAGTCTGGATCAACTTGGGCAACTTTGGATGCACCAAATAGTAACGATCAAGAGGCAAAGAGAGAACGAAACGACCACTACTACCACTTCTACTTCCACCACTGTTCCAACCACTTTTTGCCTTCGTTATGCCTCCTCGCTTCCACTAAGACGTCTAGCCAGCTATCTACCAATTCCATAAGTTGCGCTCCAAATCTAAAGCTCCCATCACTCTCTGGCGTCCATAAATGGCCGCTGGATGCTTGCACTTGTGCATGTGAGCGCTTGTGTCTCCAACTAGCTTGCGCCTTGTTCTCCGCCGTACTGATAGCCAGGTGGTAGATAGAGGTGCTCAGATGGCAGTGTTGCTGCCGGCGGCCACAAAGCGGCACTTATCTCGACATTCGACGATGTGTCCGAAAAGTTGTCGTGGATGAAGGCTAAACGAGCGAAAAAAGCACACACTCAAGACGAGGCTAAGGTCCAACGCTCGAGACCATTGGAGAACAACAGTGGCAGCAACAGCAACAGCGCCATCAACGACACAAAATACCCGAATGAGACTCAAATGCACACCACATAGAGAGGGATAATTTATTATTCTTTTGTATCAATTCAACACGAGACCGCTCCCTTTTTCTCTCTCTCTCTCTCTCTCTCTCTCTCTCTCTCTCTCTCTCTCT
>Ga0058701_10000818_pt1 | contig 21046 bp, 18 predicted proteins | sample AgamicOrMae_FD_97039 | JGI IMG/M metagenome (GOLD analysis project Ga0058701, IMG submission 97039) | Agave microbial communities from Guanajuato, Mexico - Or.Ma.e | ecosystem: Host-associated > Plants > Phyllosphere > Phylloplane/Leaf | place: Guanajuato, Mexico | collected 2012-06-04 | reverse complement strand
CACCATGCCGGGATTAGTCGGACCGATACTGGGGCCGTTGCTGGGGGGAATCATGGTGACCTATGCCACCTGGCACTGGATCTTCCTGATAAACATTCCGATAGGTCTGCTCGGCATCGTCTATGCACGTAAATTCATGCCTGACTTCACGACACCAAAGCGCCGCTTCGACTTTCTGGGATTTTTATTGTTCGGCATTGGATTAGTGATGATCTCTACCGGCATAGAGCTGTTTGGTGAGCGTATTGTCTCACCCTGGCTTGCGTCAGGCGTTCTGACTGGCGGCGTTGTCTTGTTGCTCCTCTATATAGCCCATGCCCGGCGTCATCCCTCACCGTTGATCAATCTGCCCATGTTTAAGACACGCACATTCTCGGTAGGCATCATTGGTAACATCGCTTCGCGGCTGGGCACTGGCTGCGTGCCGTTTTTGATGCCGCTGATGCTTCAGGTAGGATTTGGCTATTCTGCGATTCTGGCTGGCTGCATGATGGCCCCCACAGCCATTGGCTCAATTCTGGCTAAACAAAGCGTGACGCAATTACTGCGCTGGTTTGGCTATCGCCGCCTGTTAGTCAGTATTACGATGATCATTGGCGTGATGATCGCCAGCTTCTCGCTGCAGTCACCTTCTGAGGATATTGCGTTCTTATTAATTCCGCTCTTTCTGTTAGGTATGGCGATGTCCACCCAGTTTACGGCAATGAACACCATTACCCTGGCTGATTTGGATGACGACAATGCCAGTGGCGGCAACAGTGTACTCGCGGTGACACAGCAGCTCGCGATCAGCTTTGGGGTGGCCGTGAGTGCAGCTGTCCTGCGCTTTTATCAGGAATTTGATAGCACGACAGTAGAACAGTTCCATTCTACCTTCCTGACGATGGGCATCGTCACCGTCCTGTCAGCGCTGACGTTTACGATGCTGCGCAATGGCGACGGACGCAACCTGATTAAAAATCGCGATAAAAAGAAGAAAGCTTAAACCGATCCCCGCGGAACCAGTTCCGGCGTCAGTACCAGCGTCTGCTGGCTGACGTCGGGATTACTCAGACGATAAATCAACGTATCAATAGCCAGTTCACCCAGCTCATCTTTCGGTTGATGAATGGTGCTCAGCGGTGGCGACATATAGCGCGCCAGTTCCACGTCATCATATCCCATCACCGCCATATCCTGCGGAATCTGCAAGCCGGCCTGATGTAGTGCGTGGTAAACCCCAACCGCCATCGCGTCGTTGCTGGTAAAAACGGCATGCGGTGGGGTATCCAGCGCCAACAGTTCGAACATAGCGTTGTAACCGCCCGCAAACTCAAAGTCACCGCTCACGACATAGTCTGGCGGGACCTCCAGACCGTTTTTCTGCATTGCCTGATGAAAACCTTCAAGGCGCATGCGCGCCGGGGTTTTATCAAGCGGCCCGGAAATACAGGCGATTCGCGAATATCCACTGTCAATCAGATGCTGTGTCGCCAGTTCCCCCCCCAACAGCGCGTTATCCTGAATGATATCGCCCCGCCCTTCGAAAGGCGCCCAGTCCATCATCACCATAGGAATAGAAGGATAACGATTCAGGATTTCCGCCGACGGTAAATGACTTTCCGTGCACATAATCAGCAAACCATCGACCCGCTTTTGCAGCAAGGTTTCCAGGCTACGATTCATACGGTCTTCGTCCCCGGCGGTATTGCACAGGATCAGGCTGTATCCACGCTCATAACAGCTGTCTTCAACACCACGTACCACTTCGGCATAAAAGGGGTTACTGCTGGCGGTCAGTAGCATGCCGATCGTATGGGTTTGGTTAAGCTTGAGGCTACGAGCCAGTGCCGACGGCGCATAGTTCAGATCGCGAATCGCCTGTTCGATTTTTTCACGCACACCATCGCTCACAAAACGATTCTTGTTGATGACGTGTGAAACCGTTGAGGTGGAGACGCCCGCCAGCCGGGCGACATCTTTCATCGTAGCCAAGCGCTTAACCCTGTTGCTGTAAAAAGTCGTCGATCTCGGCACGCCAGGGTACAGAGGGCTGTGCTCCCGAACGGGTTACCGCAATTGCCGCAGCAGCGTGCGCAAAGCGAACGGCATCCAGCATGGCCTTGCCTTCAAGACGTGCTGTGATAAACGCGCCGTTAAACGTATCACCCGCCGCAATCGTATCTACGGCTTTCACGTCAAAGCCCGCAACACGTTGCCCCTGGCCCTTTTCACTCAGCCAGACGCCACGGCGTCCCAGGGTGATCAAGACAGTGGGGATGCCTTTATTATGTAACGCAGCCGCCGCACGCGCAGCGTCCTCATCATTTCTGACGGCAATTCCTGTCAGGATTTCAGCCTCAGTCTCGTTTGGCGTAATCACGTCAACCAGCGCTAACAGACTGTCCGGCAGAGCCGTTGCTGGCGCAGGATTCAAAATGACCTGCGTCTGATGCTGCCGGGCAAGGGTTGCCGCCGCTACCACGCTGTCCAGTGGCGATTCAAGCTGCATCAGTAATGCGTCAGCCCCGGCGATAACCTGCTGGTGACGCGCGACGTAGGCTGGCGTTAACGCGGCATTAGCACCGGAATAGATGCCTATATTATTTTCACCTTCGCCATTGACGAAGATCATCGCAACGCCCGTCGATTCACCCTCAATGACCTCTACCGGCTGGGTATCAATCTTATCCTGCGCGAGTTGCTGACAGACACGTTCACCAATGTCATCGGCACCGACACAAGCAATAAAGGCAATATCCGCGCCCGCACGGCCGGCCGCAACCGCCTGATTGGCGCCTTTACCACCAAACGCAATCTGATATTTCTGCCCGATCACCGTTTCGCCGGGACGGGGAAAGTGTGCCAGGTTAAGGATATGGTCAGCATTGATGCTGCCGAGAACGGCCAGTTTTGCGTGTTTGCTCATTGGGAGAGTCCGAAATAAGTGCGCCACCGATGGGTGGCGCAGTGCCCTGCTTTTCTTTGATTTATTTAGTAACCAGTTTCAAATCAACTGGATAAACTGCCTGCACTTTTTCGCCTTTCAGCACTTTATCAGCAGTCTGAACGCCGATCATGCCAATTTTCTCTGGCATCTGAGCAACGGTCGCCGCCAGCTTACCGCCTTCAACGGCTTTCACACCATCTGGCGTGCCGTCAAAGCCCACCACCAGCACATCGGTCTTGCCAGCAGTCTGCAGTGCACGCAGGGCACCCAGTGCCATTTCGTCGTTCTGGGCAAATACCGCCTGCACATCTGGATGCGCCTGCAACAGGTTCTGCATCACGTTCAGGCCTTTAGTACGGTCAAAGTCAGCAGGCTGGCTGGCCAGAACCTTGAACTTGTGTGCATCAACGGCTTTCTGGAAGCCTTCGCCACGTTCACGGGCTGCTGAAGTTCCCGCGATCCCTTCTAATTCGATGATTTTCGCGCCATCACCCAGTTTACGGGCAATAAAGTCACCTGCCATTTTTCCGCCGAAGCGGTTATCAGATGCAACATGGCTTACCACGGTACCCTGAGCCGCCACGCGATCCAGCGTGATAACAGGGATTTTTGCCTGGTTAGCCAGCTTGATGGCATTGCCTACAGAGTCAGAATCGGTTGGGTTGATCAGCAGTGCTTTGGTGCCGCGAACAGTCAGATCCTGCACGTTAGCCAGTTCTTTCGCAGGGTTGTTCTGTGAATCCAGCACGACCAGGTTGTAACCCAGTTTGTCCGCTTCTTTTTGCGCGCCGTCTTTCAGGGACACAAAGAACGGGTTATTCAGCGTAGAGATAACAAGGGCAATGGTATCTTTCGCCATTGCGCTGGCGCTGAGGGTTGCGCCAAGAATGACAGCGAGTGCAGTTAACTTTTTCATCATTTTATCCTGTATAAGAGTCTGAGTTATTTGCTGCTTTTATTATCCACCAGCACCGCCAGCAGAATAACGACTGCTTTGACGATCATCTGGTAGTAGGAAGATACACCCATCAGATTTAATCCATTGTTTAAAAAGCCAAGGATTAATGCGCCAATTAAGGTGCCAACGACGCGGCCTTTACCGCCTGCCAGACTCGTTCCGCCCAGCACGACAGCCGCGATAGCGTCCAGTTCATAGCCTGTACCCGCTGTTGGCTGGGCAGAAGACAGACGCGCCACTTCAATCGATCCCGCCAGCGCGGCCAGCATGCCAGACAGTGAGTAAACAATAACTTTCACACGGTTAACGTTGATGCCGGAGAGACGCGTGGCCGCCTCATTACCGCCCAACGCATAAATATAGCGACCCAGGCGCGTGTGATGCAGCATGTACCAGGCGGCGACAAACACCAGCGCCATCAGCCAGACCGGGGTTGGAATACCCAGCGGACGACCAATACCAATCCAGCCAAACAGATCGGCATTATCGTTAAAACCGGTATTGACCGGACTGCCGTTGGTATAAACCATGGTGACGCCGCGCAGCAGTAACATCATGACCAGCGTAGCGATAAACGCCTGCACCTTGCCCCGCGCCACGATGGTTCCCGTGACCGCACCAATCGCCGCGCCCAGCACCAGGGAGGCTGCAACGGCAACAAAGGCATTCACCTCCATGCCTACCAGCGAGGCGGCCACCGCGCCCGTCAGCGCCAGCAGCGAGCCGACGGAAAGATCGATGCCGGACGTTAAAATGACCAGGGTCATTCCCACAGCCATGATGGCATTGACCGATGTCTGCTGAAGAATGTTGAACAGATTGGCCACAGTAAAGAAATTCGGGCTCTGGCTCGCCACCACAGCAATCAACACAATCAGCGCAATCAGCGATTTTTGCTCAAGTAGCCAGGCTTTGCTGAACCAGCGACGGTTAGATGGAACGGTTTGGGTGGTCATACAACTAAATCCTCACTGTGTTGCTTACCGACGGCTGCTGCCATCAGGCTTTCCTGGGTAGCTTCTTCACGGCTAAATTCGCCGCTTAAACGGCCTTCATGCATCACGACAATACGGTCACTCATGCCCAGCACCTATGGCATTTCTGACGACACCAGGATGATGCTCAGCCCTTCAGCTTTGAACTGATTAATCAGCTGATAGATCTCTTTTTTGGCCCCGACATCCACGCCGCGCGTCGGTTCGTCAAGAATCAACACGTTAGGGCGCGTCATCAATCCACGGGCTATCGCCACCTTCTGCTGATTCCCGCCCGATAACAGGCCAATCGGCTGCTCCATCGACGGCGTTTTCACGTTAAATAAGCGAATGAAATCTTTTACAGCGAGCTGCTCTTCCGCATGGCGCAGTCTGCCAGCCGGGTGACTGAAATAGCGTAAGGCGGTAAGCGACATGTTTTCTTTGACTGACATGCCTAACACCAGGCCATCGCGCTTGCGATCTTCGGAGATATAAACGATGCCGTTAGCCAGGCCATCCTGAGGAGAACGGATCACGACTTCACGTCCACTCAGCCAGACCTGCCCCCCGGTACGGGGCAAGGCACCATACAAAATTTTCATTAACCCTGTCCGGCCTGCGCCCATCAGGCCCGATACGCCGAGAATTTCGCCTTTACGTAAGGTGAAGCTGACGTCATCCACGCCAGGGCCGCTGAGGTTCTGAACCTTAAGACGAATTTCGCCGGGCGCCTCATCCAGATGGGGATACTGATCTTCTAATTTGCGTCCCACCATCATTTCGATCAGGCTCTCTTCGCTCATCTCGGCGACCGTACGCTCTGCAATAAATTGCCCGTCACGGAAGACCGTCACGTCATCACAAATCTCAAAAATTTCTTTCATGCGATGAGAGATATAAACGATGCCGCATCCTTGCGCCTTCAGTTCATTGATCACCCGGAACAAGGACAATGTTTCAGTATCCGTCAGCGCATCCGTGGGCTCATCCATAATGATGACTTTCGATTCAAAGCTCAGAACCTTGGCAATTTCGACCATTTGTTGATCGCCGATGGATAAATCGCCCACCAGCTTGTGACTGCTAAAACGCAGATTCAGGCGTTTCAGGAGCGCATCCGCCTCGGCATACATCCGCTTCCAGTTAATGCGACCAAAACCATTAACGAATTCACGCCCAAGAAAGATGTTTTCTGCCACAGTCAACTGCGGGATCAGGTTGAGCTCCTGATGGATAATGCCGATACCGGCTTCCTGCGAGGCTTTCGGCCCACTGAAGGTGGTTTCTTCGCCCAGCCACTGCAGTGATCCGGCATCACGGGTATAAATCCCGGTCAGCACCTTCATCATGGTGGACTTGCCGGCGCCATTCTCACCGACTAATGCCATAACGCGTCCTGCCCAGACGGACAGATACGCGCCATTTAATGCTTTCACGCCCGGAAACGCTTTTTCGATGCCTTTGAGCTGCAGTAACGGTTGCATAACGGCCTCAGAAGGTCACACCGGCACTCAGGATGACATTCGCATACGGAGAGCACTCTCCGCTGCGAATGACCGCCTGGCTACGTTGTGTTTGTTGTTTAAACTGTTCATGACTGATGTAGCGGATGGTAATGCGATTTCCCTGGTGCTGTTGCAATGCGTCGAGCACGGCGATCAGTTCGCTATGGAGCTGCGGATTGTGTTGCTTAATTTCTTCCGCGATAAAGGAGCTTTCCACCTGCATCTCATGCGTTACCGCTTCCACCACCTGCATGAAGCCTGGCGTACCCGGTATCAGTGCCAGATCGATACGCTGCGTTTCTGCCGGAATGGGCAACCCCGCATCAGCGATCGTCAACGTATCTGAATGGCCCAGGCAGGCGATAACGTAAGAGAGTTCAGCGTTTAACAGGCGACCTTTTTTCATTTTTCCACTCCAGAGCGAAACGTTTCGCTTTCTGGAGTGTATAAAAAGAAGGTTACAATTCAACCACTGGAGAAGAAATTTGTGATCGCTATCGAAACGTTTCGATATTGCCGGAGGGAATTTGAGTTAGGGACTGTTCTGAAAGGAAAACCGGACCGTCAATACGGTCCGGTCATGGGAGATTAAGGAAGCTTCTTAACCTGTTTCACATCCAGTTCAATGCTGTTGAAATCTTTATCCAGTTCACCTGTCAGCTCAACCCGATCTTTCGGCGAAACCGTGACGCCATTCCAGCGCTTATGGTCGATCTCGACCGTCATTGTGCCGCTTTCATCGCGGAACAGATAATCTTCGTTACCCGTTTGTTTTTCAAGCTGACCCCTTACGGTAATCCAGCTGTCATCTTTCATCGCTTCAGCCTGCTTCACCGTCACGACGCTGGTGTGATCGGCGTGAAAACCACCCTGCTGCGTGTGTGCTGCCGGTGCAGGCGCATTCGGGTCAACAAAACCGCCTTGTTGTGCCGCCAGTACAGGCGCAGACGCTAACAGTGTTACAGCGATAAGTGCAGCATACTTTTTCATTTCGTCACCTCTTGTCTGTGAATCCGTTCTTTCAGTGAAATCAGTAAACCACACAGTTCTTAACAGGATCTTAAGGGGAAAATATCCTCTTTTTTTAGCCAGACTCGCTGTACAACCGCCATTTCGCTTCGTATAAATCGCTTATTAAAAGGGAGAGACGATGCGCATTTTACTGATTGAGGACGATCGCCTGATCGGCGACGGCATTAAGGCTGGACTCAGCAAGCTGGGGTTTAGCGTCGACTGGTTTGTCTCAGGCGAGGCCGGATTTCAGGCTCTGAATGCCGCCCCGTGGGATGCGGTTGTGCTTGATTTGTCCCTGCCGGAGCGTGACGGGCTGGACATTCTGCGCCAGTGGCGTCAGCAGGGCTACGATGTCCCGGTACTCATTCTGACGGCGCGCGATGCACTCGACCAACGGGTTGAAGGATTACAGATGGGCGCGGACGATTATCTGTGCAAACCCTTTGCGCTGACCGAAGTCGCCGCGCGTTTACAGGCACTGATTCGACGACGCCATGGGCAACTGCAACCCGAACTGCGTCACGGCAATGTCGTATTGATCCCCGGTAACCTCAGCGTGGTACAAAACGGGGCCAGCGTTGAACTAAAAAGCCGCGAGATGGCGCTGCTGGAACTGTTTATGCGTAACCCGGGGCGCGTGCTGACGCGCAGCCAGTTAGAAGAAAAACTTTACACCTGGGATACCGAGGTTTCGAGTAATGCGGTTGAGGTGCATATTCATCATCTGCGCAGGAAATTAGGCCAACGCTTTATTCGCACGATTCACGGCGTGGGCTATACGCTGGGGGAAAGCGAATGCGATCGATGAGCTTATTCCTGCGTCTGGGCATTGGCCTGATGTTGATACTCGGCATCTGCTGGGGAGCGGCCACGCTGAGCGCTCGCTACCAGACGCGTGAAACGATCAATGAGCTGTTTGATACGCAGCAACTGTTACTTGCAAAGCGCCTGCTGACGCTGAATTTCACCTCAGTGAACGAAACCTCGCTTCCCAGGAGTAAAAAAATACTGCCCCATAACCGGGGCGAACAGGATGATGATGCGCTGGCCTTTGCCGTCTTTACGCGTGATGGAAAACCGGTCCTCAACGATGGCGATAACGGCAAAGATCTTCTCTTTAATGCCGATCATCAGGGCTTTCTGAATGGTCAGCTCAGGGACGATGACGATCCCTGGCGGTTAGTCTGGCTGACCACACCCGATCAACGCTACCGCGTAGTGGTGGGTCAGGAATGGGAATACCGGGATGACATGGCCAACGATATCGTGAAGACCAGCACGCTGCCCTGGCTGATTTCACTCCCCTTTATGCTGCTGATGTTAACGGGCCTGGTCTGGTATGAACTCCGCCCGCTAAAAAAGCTCAGCCAGCAACTGGCTCAACGCGCACCTGATGATGATGCGCCTTTACAGGCTGACCGCGTGCCGAAAGAGGTGCGCCCGGTCATTGACGCGCTGAATGGGCTGTTTGGTCGAATTCATACGATGGTGCAGCGGGAACGCCGCTTCACGTCCGATGCGGCACACGAATTACGCAGTCCGCTGGCGGCCCTGCAGGTACAAAGCGAGGTCATCCAACTGGCCGCCGATGACGAGGCAATGCGCACGCATGCACTTCAGCAGTTGGATGCGGGCATTGTCCGGGCGACACGTCTGGTGGATCAGTTACTGACGCTGTCGCGCATTGAAGCAGAGGATGCCCGTAACGCGTTCCAGCCTGTCATGCTGAAGAAAGTGGCGCAGGAAACCCTGGCCTCACAGCTGCCGCTGGCAGAGAAAAGTGATATCCGGTTGCGCTTCAATGCTGAAGCCGATCCGGTCATTTCGGGACATCCCTTGCTGCTGTCTTTGCTGATAAGGAATCTGCTTGATAACGCCATTCGTTATACACCGCCAGGCAGCAACGTGGATCTGATTCTTCAGTCTGGAAGGTTGCGAGTGGAAGATAACGGCAACCGTTTATCACCCGACGCGCTACAACGACTGGGTGAGCGTTTCTGGCGTCCGCCAGGGCAGGAGAAAAGCGGCAGTGGATTAGGTTTATCCATTGTGCGCAATATTGCCCAGTTACATGGCATGACGCTGCACTTCAGTCAGCTTCCGGAAGGCGGGCTGTGCGTCAGCCTGAGCTGGTAAAAAAGCGCCTGACAGGCAGGCGCATGCTGTTAAATCTCGACCTGGGTACCCAGTTCAATCACCCGGTTAGGCGGAATCTCAAACTGATCTGGCGCACGTAGCGCATTGCGCTGTAGCGTCATGAACAGCTTGCCGCGCAGTCGCAGATACCATGGCCGTTTGCCGATAATCAGCGACTCATGAGACATAAAGAATGAGGTCTCCATCATGCGGCAGTTCAGTCCCTCCAGCCCACAACGATGGAAAATCTCCTCTACGTTTGGCGTTTCACGCCAGCCGTAACTGGCTACCACACGCCAGAAGGTCGGCGACAACTGTTCGATAGTCACGCGTCTGACGTTATGCACATAGGGCGCGTCTTCTGTGCGCAGTGTTAATAACACCACGCGTTCGTGCAGCACCTTATTGTGCTTAAGGTTATGCAGCATGGCAAAAGGGATCACATTTAGTGCGCGTGACATATAAACCGCCGTTCCGGGCACGCGCACAGGCGGCGATTTTTCCAGAGAAGCAATCATTGCCTCCAGAGAGTTGCCGTGTTCATGCATACGACGCAGCAAACGGAAGCGTTCACTCTTCCATGTCGTCATCACGATAAACATCATCAATGCCAGAGTCAGCGGCAGCCAGCCACCGGAGAAAATCTTGATCAGGTTGGCCGAGAACAGGGATACGTCAATGCACAGCATGGCAATCAAAATCAGTCCAACCAGATAGCGATTCCAGTGCCAGTTCATTATCGCGACGGTCGCGCAAAGCACAGAGGTCAGCACCATTGTTCCCGTGACCGCAATCCCGTATGCCGCAGCGAGATTACTCGAATGCTCAAAACCAATAATCACAATCACCACAGAGAAATAGAGCAGCCAGTTAATGATTGGGATATAGATCTGGCCTGACTCTTTTTCTGAGGTATGAACAATGCGCATGGGCGGCAGATAGCCGAGACGCACGGCCTGGCGGGTTAACGAGAATACGCCGGAAATAACCGCCTGCGAGGCGATGACGGTGGCTAACGTTGCCAGAATCAACATGGGGACAAGCGCCCAGTCGGGTGCCAGCAGGAAAAACGGGTTTTTGATCGCTTCCGGGTGTTTCAGCAACAGCGCGCCCTGACCAAAATAGTTGAGCACCAGCGACGGCAGCACCACCACAAACCACGCCAGGCGAATAGGAAACTTACCGAAGTGCCCCATGTCTGCATACAGCGCTTCAACGCCCGTAATCGCCAGCACAACGGCGCCAAGCGCAAAGAAGGACACCGATTTATATTCCACAAAGAAGTGCAGCGCCCAGTAAGGATTCAGCGCCTGGAGTACCTCAGGATTGTTGGCAATGCTTCGTGCGCCCAGTATTGCCAGCACGATAAACCACAGCAGCATGACCGGCGCAAACAGTTTACCGACAATCCCTGTACCGTGTTTCTGGATAATAAACAGCAGCGTAAGCACGGTGATTGCCAGCGGAACAATATAGCTGTCCAGGTTGGGCGCGGCGATTTCCAGCCCTTCAATCGCTGACAACACGGAGACGGCTGGCGTAATCACCACTTCGCCATAGAAGAAGCTGCCGCCAATCAGTCCCATAATTACCAGCGTTGCCGTTATGCGCCCGCCCGTATGTCGGCCCGCCAACGACATCAGCGTCAGAATACCGCCTTCTCCGGCATTATCAGCACGCATAACGTAGCTGATGTATTTCAACGAGACCACCAGCACCAGCAGCCAGAAAATCAGCGAAAGAAAGCCAAAGACGGCATCCCGTTCAACGCCAAAACCAAACTGTCCCGAAAGACATTCTCGTAAGGTATAAAGCGGGCTGGTACCGATATCGCCATAGACGACCCCAATAGCCGCCAGCGTTAATCCGCCTAGTGAGTGCTTATTATCAGAGCTCATAAAATGATCTTTTGTTAGATTCTGAGAGGCGCTCAAGCCATCAAAAAGCGCACAGTATGCACGTATTCACGAAAATTTATACTCCGCCGTCAGGGTTACAGGCGGTCATCCCCTGATTTCTTGCGTTCTTATTAACATTAAAAGCCGCGCTATCGAACCTTCTGAAACAAAAAAGCTGACATCGATTAACGCTTTCGCGCATCATACCCTATAGAGTATTGCGTTCGCTAAAACGCTGCGGCTCGACGATCGTAAGGACATAGATGTGATTATGGCTCAACCCCATCTTTTGGCAGAAAGAATTTCTCGTCTCAGCAATGCGTTAGAAAAAGGTTTGTATGAGCGACATCATGCCATTCGCCTTTGCCTGCTGGCCGCACTTAGCGGCGAAAGCGTTTTTTTACTTGGCCCGCCAGGTATTGCAAAAAGCCTGATTGCCCGCCGACTGAAATGCGCCTTTCAACATGCCCGCGCCTTTGAATATTTGATGACCCGCTTCTCCACACCGGAAGAAGTCTTTGGTCCCCTTTCCATCCAGGCATTGAAAGATGAAGGCCGCTATCAGAGGCTGACCAAAGGTTATTTACCGGACGCTGAAATCGTTTTTCTGGATGAGATCTGGAAAGCCGGCCCGGCCATCCTGAATACGCTGCTCACCGCCATCAACGAACGCCGCTTTCGTAATGGCGATAGCGAAGAAAAAATTCCGATGCGCCTGCTGGTCACCGCCTCGAATGAGTTACCGGAAGCCGACAGCGGACTGGAAGCCCTGTATGACCGTATGTTGATCCGCCTGTGGCTGGACAACGTGCATGAAAAACAAAACTTCCGCAGCATGCTGACCCACCAGCAGGATGAAAATGACAATCCGGTAGCCGAGTCGCTGCGCATCAGTGACGAAGAATATGTGCAATGGCAGCAAGGCATCAGTCAGGTTGCGTTGCCGGATAATGTCTTTGAACTGATTTACCAGCTACGTCAGCACCTGGAGAAGCTACCAGAGGCACCCTACATTTCCGATCGCCGCTGGAAAAAAGCCATTCACCTGTTGCAGGCCAGCGCTTTTTACAGTGGCCGCAATGCGATAGCGCCCCTCGATCTGATCCTGCTTAAGGACTGCCTGTGGCACGACGTCGCGTCGATGAAAATTCTGGACAGTGAAATCGATCAGTTGATGACGCAGCACGCCTGGCAACAGCAAACGATCCTGCTGAAACTCCAGCAGCTCAAAGCGCGCCGGCTGGCGTTGCAACAGCAACAAAGCGTCGCTGCCGCGATCACGCTGGAAAAACACAGCGGTATGTTTAGCCGTAAACCCCATTACGATTTGCCCGAAAGCTTTACCGAGGCACAGTTAACCCTGATGTTGCAGAAACCCCTGGTGCTGCACGACATGCAGGTGACGCATTTGGTGATCGAGCGCGAAGCGCTGGATCACTGGCTGCAAAAAGGTGGTGATGTGCGCGGTAAATTAAATGGCATCGGTTTTGCGCAGACGCTGGATTTGCTGGTGGATGCGCAGCACTGCCTGGCGATACGCGACGTCAGTTTGCAAACCGCCAGGCTGACATTGCCGGGTGCCAGCAGCGCCGATGCCTTGCCGCAGGAAATCAGCGACGCGCTGGATGAACTTGACGGCCAGTTGCGTCAACAGCGTCACCTTTTCAGCCAGCAGCAACGTTGCCTGTTTATCAGCGATGACTGGCTGGCACGCGTCGAAACCAGCCTGCAGGATTTGGCGGAACAGCTCAAACAGGCGCGTAAATGATCTCACTGGAGACGCTGAGTACATTGCTGTCAATCGGCGAAACGGACCTGATTGAAGAGCTTATTCTGGCCTTACTCGCGTCTCCACAGCTGGCGCTGTTCTTTGAAAAATTCCCCGGTATGAAGAAGGCGCTGCTACGTGACGTCCCTCGCTGGAAAGCCGAGATTGACGCCGAACTCAAAGCCACGCCCGTTCCCGACATGCTGGCGGAAGAATTTCAGCTGTTTCAGCGTATTCAGTTACTCAGCGATCGTGAATTTAGCCAGCAGCTTGATGAAACGCTTGCTCACCTCGAACGCCTGACATCCCCTTTCTTAGAGGAAGCTCGACGGCTGCTGCTGCATAACGATCCCGGTAATCTCAGCACCGCACAACATACCTTATTCCTGCAACGCTGGCGGCTCAGCCTCACACTGCAAACGCTCACGCTGAACGAACAACTCCTTGAGCAGCAGCGTGAACGTCTGATGGCAGAGTTGCAGCAACGTATGGCACTGAGCGGGCAGCTGGCGCCGGTACTGGCGGATGATGACGAAGCCGCAGCCGGACGCTTATGGGATATGGGCAAAGCCCCACTCCAGCACGGCGATTACCAGTTGATGCTGCAATATGGGGATTTTCTTGCGCAGCAGCCTGAATTAATGAAGCTGGCTCAGCAACTGGGCCGCAGCCGGGAAGCAAAGTCGGTGCCTTCACAGGATGCCCCGCTGGAAACATTCCATCATCTGGTACGCGAACCGGATGCCGTGCCGGAAGAAGTCAGCGGTATTCATCAGAGCGATGATGTGCTGCGTTTATTACCGCCCGAGCTTGCGGCATTAAGCGTCAGTGAACTGGAACTTGAGTTTTACCGACGCCTGGTAGAGAAGCGATTACTTACTTACAAACTTCAGGGTGACGCCTGGCACGAAAAGATCACTCAGCGTCCGGTCAGCCACCAGCAGCATGAAGAACAGCCACGTGGCCCCTTTATCGTTTGTGTCGATACGTCCGGCTCGATGGGTGGTTTCAATGAGCGATGTGCAAAAGCCTTTTGCCTGGCCCTTCTCAAGATTGCGCTGGCCGATCGGCGGCGCTGTTACATCATGTTATTCGCGCATGACGTAATTGGTTACGAATTAACGGGCGATGACGGACTGGAGCAGGCCATTCGTTTTCTCAGCCAGCGTTTTCGCGGTGGCACTGACCTGGCAGCCTGCCTTTCCGCCGTCATTGCCCGCATGGAAGGGCCGCAATGGCAGGATGCGGATGCCGTCATCGTGTCTGATTTTATCGCGCAACGCCTGCCAGATGAGGTTGTGCGCAGCGTTAAACATCGCCAGCAACAGCAGCAGCAACGCTTTCACGCTGTCGCCATGTCTGCGCACGGAAAACCCGGCATCATGCGTATCTTTGACCATATCTGGCGTTTTGATACCGGCATAAAAAGCCGTTTATTGCGTCACTGGCGCCGTTAAGCCCTACGGCAGAAATTCCATTTTGCTTTATAGTAAATATCTGCAATTACTTATTCAGCAATCTGGAGTGCCCTGTGAACGCTGTTCAACACCATCATGATTTGCCAGCCCCAACCCGAACATTGCTGCTCTCTGGCCAAAACGTCGAACAAAAACGTGCCGAGCTCCTGGCTTATTTCAACCAGACCTGGGCGCTGTACGAGGATCTGTTTACCTGCCTCAACGATCAACGCGCCTGGTTTACAAAAGCGATACCGCTGCGTCATCCGCTGATCTTCTATTTCGGCCACACCGCCACCTTTTATATAAACAAGCTCATGGCAGGCCTCTACATCGACTCACGTATTGACGATCGCATCGAAGCGATGCTGGCAATAGGCGTCGATGAAATGAGCTGGGATGATCTTAATGACAGTCACTATGACTGGCCTTCAGTGGAAGCTGTACGCGATTATCGCGGCAGTGTGAAAGCACTGGTGACGCAGTTTATTGAAACGATGCCGCTGGAATTGCCTGTTAGCTGGGACAGTCCGGCCTGGGTTATTTTGATGGGCATTGAGCATGAACGTATTCATCTTGAAACATCCAGCGTACTGATTCGTCAGTTACCGGTTGAATGGGTAAAACCGCAACCACAATGGCCGGTTTGCAGCGAAGCGCGTCACGATCGCCAGTCCGTCCCGACAAACAGCCTGGTTTCTCAGCCAGGCGGACTGATTACGCTGGGTAAAACCGATGACACCTACGGCTGGGACAACGAATACGGCACGCAGCAGACCGAGCTGAAACCGTTTAAAGCCAGCAAAATGCTGGTCAGTAATGCCGAGTTTTATACCTTTATCGAAGCGGGCGGTTACCAGAACGATCGCTGGTGGGATGAAGAAGGGCTGGGCTGGCGTAAGTTTGCCAGGGCGACAATGCCGACCTTCTGGGTCGGCAACGCCGCGATGCCCGATCAGCTAAAACTGCGTTTGATGTGCGAAGAAGTGGCAATGCCATGGGACTGGCCTGCTGAGGTAAATCAGTTGGAAGCGGCCGCGTTTTGCCGCTGGAAAGCCAAGGAAACCGGAAAATCTGTGCAGTTGCCTTGCGAAGCAGAATGGTACCAGTTGCGTGAACAGGTTGAAGGCGACCAGCCAGACTGGGATCAGGCGCCGGGCAACATAAACCTGGCCTACTGGGCTTCATCCTGTCCTGTTGATCGCTTCCCACAGGGTGAGTTCTTTGACATCGTGGGGAACGTCTGGCAGTGGACGACTACGCCAACCAATGGCTTTGAGGGCTTCAAAGTTCATCCCCTTTACGATGATTTCTCGACACCTACCTTTGATGGTAAGCATTCACTTATTAAAGGTGGCAGTTGGATATCGACTGGCAATGAAGCCATTAAATCGTCACGTTATGCCTTCCGTCGCCACTTTTTCCAGCATGCCGGCTTCCGCTATGTCGTTTCTTCCCATCAGGAAACCATGGCGCTGAACCCTTATGAAACCGACAGCATGGTTTCACAATATCTCGATTTCCAGTACGGCCCACAGTATTTCGGCGTTGATAACTATGCAGAAGCGCTGGCCACACTGGCGCTGCCGCACTGTAAGAACCACGGAGAGGCTCTGGATATCGGCTGCGCGACGGGCCGCGCGAGCTTTGAGCTGGCACGTCACTTTGCGCATGTGACCGGCATGGATTACTCGGCACGCTTTATTGATGTCGCGTTACAGCTGACCACGGGTGAGGATTTCCGTTATGTCGTGCCGGAAGAAGGCGAGTTGGTTGAGTATCGTCAGGTAAGGCTTAAGGACTTTTCTGTTACCAGCGAACAGGCAAAGCGTATTCAGTTTATCCAGGGTGATGCCTGTAATATGAAACCCCAGCCTACACGTTACGATCTGGTCCTGGCATCAAATCTGATTGATCGCCTGCGCCAGCCGGCCCGGTTCCTTCATGATGTCACCCCCATGATCCGCTCGGGAGGCCTTCTGGTTCTGTCATCGCCGTACACCTGGCTTGAAGAGTTTACGCCGAAGGAAAACTGGTTGGGCGGGGTAAGGGAAAATGGCGAAGCGCTGACGACCTTACAGGCGCTACAACGCCTGCTGGCGGCAGACTTTGAGCAAATCGGTTCGCCACAGGACGTGCCGTTTGTGATTCGTGAAACCGCCCGTAAGTTCCAGCACACGCTTGCCCAAGTCACGCTCTGGCGTAAGCGTTAAACCGTGGGCAGCGGCACATGCCGCTGTCCGTTGGTTGCCAGGGCCGTTATTTTGCTGCACATTCTCCTCAGTTCATTGAAGAAAAACGATAACGAGGATGACAATGCCTGACCATCTGCAGCTGGATAATCTGGACCGGGGCATTCTGAATGCCCTGCTGGAAAATGCGCGAACCGCCTACGCCGAGCTGGCTAAACAGTTCAATGTCAGTCCGGGAACGATTCATGTACGCGTCGAAAAGATGAAGCAGGCGGGCATCATTCTGGGCACGCGGGTCGAGATCGACCCGCGTCAGCTGGGTTTTGATGTCTGCTGTTTTATCGGCATTATCCTGAAAAGCGCCCGTGATTACCCGGCAGCCCTCAACAAGCTTGAAGCCCTGGATGAGGTCGTGGAAGCCTGGTACACCACCGGGCACTACAGTATTTTCATTAAAGTCATGTGTCGTTCTATCGATGCCCTGCAGCAGGTGTTAATCAATAAGATCCAGACCATCGACGAAATCCAGTCCACTGAGACACTGATCTCACTGCAAAATCCAATTATGCGAACTATCAAGCCCTGATCTTTCCACTGGCTTGTGCACAATCTTATCCTTTGACGATCAGCCGTCTGACAACGGCTGTATCGGGTTTATCTAAACTAATAACCTTGTTTTCCACAGGTGGATCACTGCTTGATCACAGCTTACAATACCGGCTTCACCTCAGGAGAGCACGATGGCCGACATTACGTTAATCAGTGGCAGCACCTTAGGCAGCGCCGAATATGTTGCCGAACATCTCGAAGAAAAACTGCAGGAAGCGGGCTTCTCTACGCAGATGCTGCATGGCCCTGAGCTGGAAGAGGTGCCGCAGGAAGGCATCTGGCTGGTGGTAAGTTCAACCCACGGCGCCGGTGAGTTACCTGACAATCTGCAACCTTTTTATGATGCTATTAATGAAAGCCGTCCCGATCTGTCTGCCGTCCGTTTTGGGGCTGTCGGCATTGGCAATCATGAGTACGATCTGTTTTGTGGCGCCATCCGCAATATTGATGCTCTGCTGATTGCCTGCGGCGCGCAGCGTATCGGTGAACGACTGGAAATCGACATTCTCGAACATGAGATCCCTGAAGATCCGGCTGAAGAATGGGTGATGACCTGGAAATCCGCGATCTGAGCGGGTGTGGGATCGTGAAATAATGACGATCCCCAGCAGATAATATTGTTTTTCGTCGGATCCTGCTGTTTGTTTTGTGGATAACTACCCTGCTTTTCTGCGTATAACCGGTAGTTATCCAAAGAACAACCGTAGTTTACTTTCTGATCTGTGGATAAAGACCTGTTTTGATCCCAGCTTATACGGATCGGGATCACCGATCATTCACAGGTATCGATCCTCGCTACCAACTTGTTTCCTTTGAGGTTTCCGCAGATATCCACAAGGCATGGCGATCCTAATAAGAGATCTAACAGAGAGATCATATAAAGAATAAAGATCTTATCTTTTAAACCTGACGATCCCGCTGCTTTCGCCTCAGCCATAATTTCAGTAGAATCCACCGCCCAGAGAGAACGATCTCTGACTATTCATCAACGAGGTACCACTTCATGTTTTATCAAGATCCTTTTGACGTCATCGTTATTGGTGGTGGTCATGCGGGCACGGAAGCTGCCATGGCAGCAGCCCGAATGGGTCAGCAAACCCTGTTACTGACCCATAACATTGATACGCTGGGACAAATGTCCTGCAATCCGGCGATCGGTGGTATCGGCAAAGGACATTTGGTAAAGGAAGTGGATGCCTTAGGCGGTTTGATGGCCAGCGCGATCGACCAGGCCGGCATTCAGTTTAGGATACTAAACGCCAGTAAAGGCCCTGCTGTTCGGGCAACGCGTGCGCAGGCCGACCGCGTGCTTTACCGCCAGGCTGTGCGTACAGCACTGGAGAATCAGCCCAACCTGATGATCTTCCAGCAGGCCGTCGATGATCTCATCGTTGAAAACGATCGTGTCGTCGGTGCTGTGACGCAAATGGGCCTGAAGTTCCGTGCCAAAACCGTTGTGTTAACCGTGGGCACGTTCCTTGACGGGAAAATTCATATCGGGCTGGATAACTACAGCGGTGGACGCGCGGGTGATCCCCCTTCTATCCCGCTGGCGAAACGTCTGCGGGCGTTACCCTTACGTGTTAATCGTCTGAAAACCGGCACACCGCCGCGTATTGACGCACGTAGCATCGACTTCAGCGTGTTATCGCCGCAGCATGGTGACAACCCCATGCCTGTGTTTTCGTTCATGGGAAGCGCGTCACAGCATCCTCAGCAGGTTCCGTGCTGGATCACCTATACCAATGAAAAAACGCATGATGTGATCCGCAATAACCTCGATCGTAGCCCGATGTATGCCGGGATCATCGAAGGGATCGGCCCACGCTATTGCCCTTCGATTGAAGACAAAGTCATGCGCTTTGCCGATCGCAATTCGCATCAGATTTTCCTTGAGCCTGAAGGGCTGACCAGCAACGAGATCTACCCGAACGGTATCTCCACCAGCCTGCCATTCGATGTGCAGATGCAGATCGTACGTTCTATGCAGGGTATGGAAAATGCAAAAATCGTGCGCCCGGGCTATGCCATTGAGTATGACTTTTTCGATCCACGTGATCTGAAACCCACGCTGGAAAGCAAATTTATTGCCGGTCTGTTCTTTGCTGGCCAGATCAACGGCACCACCGGTTACGAAGAAGCGGCGGCCCAGGGCTTGCTGGCAGGCCTGAATGCGGCAAGGCAGTCTGCTGACAAGGAAAGCTGGGCGCCACGTCGTGACCAGGCCTATCTGGGCGTGCTGGTGGACGATCTTTGTACGCTCGGTACCAAAGAACCGTATCGCATGTTTACCTCGCGTGCTGAATACCGTTTGATGCTGCGTGAAGACAACGCCGATTTGCGTCTGACGGAAACGGGTCGCGAACTCGGTCTGGTGGACGATGCGCGCTGGGCGCGCTTTAACCAGAAGCTGGAAGCGATCGAGCAGGAGCGTCAGCGACTGCGTGATATTTGGGTCCATCCTAAATCCGCAAACATCGCCGACGTGAATACCGTAACCAGCGCACCGTTGACGAAAGAAGCCAGCGGTGAAGATTTGCTCCGTCGTCCTGAAATGACCTACCTGAAACTGATGACGCTGGAAGCATTTGGCCCGGCGTTAACCGATGAGCAGGCTGCTGAGCAGGTCGAAATCCAGGTGAAATACGAAGGTTATATTGCGCGCCAGCAGGAAGAGATTGAACGTCAGCTGCGAAACGAAAATACATTACTGCCTGCGACGCTGGATTATCGTCAGGTCAGCGGTCTGTCCAATGAAGTTATCGCCAAGCTGAACGATCATAAACCCACGTCAATTGGTCAGGCGTCACGCATTTCAGGCATTACGCCTGCGGCAATTTCGATTTTACTTATTTACCTGAAAAAACAAGGTCTGTTGCGCAAAAGCGCCTGATCTGAACCGGGGCGGGCTTACCCGCCCCCGCTGACTGGACTTATGCTGTGATCAACAAACTCACTTCGCTGCTGCAAGCGGCAAACATTTCTCTTACCGATCAACAAAAACAGCAACTGGTAGCCTATGTCGGGCTGCTGGATAAATGGAATAAAGCTTACAATCTGACGTCCGTACGGGATCCCCAGCAGATGCTGGTGCGCCATATTCTGGACAGCATTGTGGTTGCGCCGCATCTTAAAGGTGCCCGCTTTATCGATGTCGGGACAGGGCCGGGCTTACCAGGTATTCCTCTGTCCATCGTCATGCCTGATGCGCATTTCACTTTACTGGACAGCCTCGGTAAGCGTGTGCGTTTTTTACGGCAGGTCCAGCATGAACTCGGTTTGACCAATATCACGCCAGTGCAGAGCAGGGTAGAGGACTTTCCTGCAGAGCCGCCATTTGACGGCGTCATCAGCCGTGCTTTTGCCTCCCTGGACGATATGGTGAGCTGGTGCCACCACTTACCGGCGGAAGACGGCCACTTTTATGCTCTTAAAGGCGTACGGCCTGATGATGAAATTGCCAACCTGCCTGCAGGCTATGCGCTTGATAGCGTGGTTGCATTGCGGGTTCCTCAGCTTGAGGGTGAACGTCACCTGGTCATTATCGGACGTGAATAGCTGAAGTTTGCACCGTGCGCGACGACGAGGCATGGTGCACGTGTT
>Ga0058701_10000817_pt1 | contig 21047 bp, 16 predicted proteins | sample AgamicOrMae_FD_97039 | JGI IMG/M metagenome (GOLD analysis project Ga0058701, IMG submission 97039) | Agave microbial communities from Guanajuato, Mexico - Or.Ma.e | ecosystem: Host-associated > Plants > Phyllosphere > Phylloplane/Leaf | place: Guanajuato, Mexico | collected 2012-06-04 | reverse complement strand
ATATACAGTCGCCTGTTTCTAGGATCGAGGCGGAAATTGGCTACAAAATACTAGCGGCACGGAACAAGCATACCAGTGTCGATTATCGAGAATTCACCACATGAGGTTTTCTGCGCATTGACGGCAGTAAGTGGAGCCCCTAAAGTTCAGCTGAAAGTGTGTATCTGTTTCTATCTTTGGAATCTTTACAAGCACAAAAGTCTGGAACAATCGAGCCATTTGTACACCTCCAGTCTAAACTCATGAAAAGTCTCTAATCGATGCTGACGTATGACCCATCTCGTCTATTTATTCCTGTTCGGGTCTTTTCTAATTCACAGATGAAAGGCTGTCCTTGCGGACGATCGATCACTATCGTTTGTCTTAAAATTAGAATTCAGACCTAATCGCAGCAAGATGTTTGTCCTAAAGATCGCAGCAATAGCACTTTGTGTGGCCAGCCTTCAATCATGGCCCGTGAGTTCGATGTCCGACGAAGAGATGGCGAAACAACACTCGGAAGATTCCAAACGCGCTTCTTTAGACGGCTATTACTTTCGTGGAAAGCACAAGGATGACATGTCTAGCTATGTGCTAGGTAATCCTGACAAGCTGGCTGCTGCCCTACAAAACATATTGAACAGCGCCTGGTTGAAGGGCGAAACTTCAAGACAACTGCTCGATGCTCTCGGCTCGCTGAGAGGGACCCTCTTACTCAGATCGGGAGAGGGTGAATGCGATTTGGTTCTGTATGATCAGATGGTAGCAATTGTGAGGATGAGTAAGAAATACTTTGAAGGAACAACTGTTCGTGATAGGATGATTAGGATGCTCGTATACAGGCTGCTCGATAGATTCACAACCAGGTGCGTGGCGAGTCTCCTTGGTGATCTTAGGCAGTTACATGAGGGTGAATATCAGAAGCAGCTGGATTCGTTGGCAACCTTCAAAGCATTCTTGACGGACGAGCCTCTCCATCTTATCCAAGATAAAAGCTACCCGGATAATTCACCATCATTGACGGATAAGTTGAACCTTGTGTCCGGTGGCGATCAAGCGTGGTCCCAGTTCTTGAGGTACGCTGCAGTTGAACTCAAAGATAATGATCCCGGTCGTGCTGAACGAACTAAGAAGATGCCAAGGAAAGAAAGGATTACTACCCTGTTTGAGTTTGTGGTTGGCAATTCTTGCGACCAACTGAGCGACAGCGAAGAGTTTCTAGCATTGGTCGATGAAGTTCCCCCGTTGGCTGGAAAGTTTGTGTTAAGTCTCTTCGACAACAATCTCCTGAGGCATGATTTCCAAAAGGTGGAAAGATACGTTGCGATGTACAAGGTCTGCATGAAATTGAAGGATCTCGACAGGGACGAATTGATGGAAAAAGTAGAGCTGCACACGAGGGAAAATTTTGCCTGATTGAGCCGGATGTTGCAGATGAGGGCTTTCTCATTGTAGGTTGACCGATGATGGTCAATCAGTTTTGACGAGCTTGCTCCAACCAAATGATATGAGTCATAATGAGTAATAGAGAGTTAGAGGTATTTCACCTCGACCCCTATAATTCAGTCGAATGTGTTTCTATGTTTAGAATTCTCCGAAGTATATGATCAAAGCCAATTGACGCATTCCCTCCAGTCTGAACTCACGAACAGTCTCCAATCGATGCTGCCGCATCGCCACCCTCGTCAACTTCTTCCTCCCCGACTGTTTTCTATTCTAAGCAACAACCACTTGCTTAGGGGGGCGTGCTAATAGAAAATCAACTACTCTCGTTTGTCTTGAAATTTGGGATCTAATCATGGCAAGATGCTTCTGCTAAAGATTGTAGCAATAACACTTTGTGTGGCCAGTCTTCAATCACTTGCTGAATGTTCGATAACTGACGAAGATCGTAGAGAAATATACCGGGAAGATCTGAAAAGTGCTCAGAAGGATGGCTTCTACTCGACTGGGGACGGAAAGAAACTTTTGGCGAGCATGTTATTGGGTAATAGCCAATCACAAGCTGCTACTGCCTACAAGTTCTTGAACAACGCTTGGATGAAGAGCAAAGATTCAAAGAGATTGCTCGAGGCACTCGGCTCGCTGAAAGAGTACGCTTCACAGAATTCAGAGGAAGGATGCGACGTGAATCTATATGATCAGATACTATCAATTGTGAGGATGAGTGACAGATTCTTTGAGGGAAAATCCGTCCGTGACAGAATGATTAGGATGCTAATTTTCAGGATGCATGACACGTTCGTCACCTCGTGCGTCCGGATGCTCCGTAATGATTTTAGACTGTTCTATAATAGCAAATATGCGGAACAGCTGAATTCGTTAGCAGCCTTTAAAGCGTTCCTAACGGGAGAGTCTCCAGATCTTATTCGAGTGGGAAGTTACCCTGATGATTCGAAATCAATGATGGACAAGTTAAAGCTTGTGTCCAATGGTGACCAAGCGTGGTCTCAGTTCATGAAGTACGCTGCGGTTAAATTTGCAGATCATGATGGCGATCGTGCTGCGGAAACTGAGACGATGCCGAGGAAAGAGAGGATTAATGCTCAGTTTGATTTTGTTGTCAATAATGCGTGCGTCCCACTGACCCAGAGCAACGTATTTGTATCATTGGTCGAAAAAATTTCCTCATTGGCGCCAAAATTGGTATTTGAACTTGCCAATGACACAGGTTTGAGGCAAGATTTTCAGCTGGTGGAAAGATACCCCGCGATGTACAAGATCTGCATGAAATTGAAGGATCTCCACAGGGACGAATTGATGGGAAAAGTAGAGCTGCACACGAGGGAAAATTATGCCTGATTGAGGCACATGTTCCAGGTGACCGCCTGGTAATGGATGACGGTCAATTATAATTGACGAGCTCGCTCCATCCATCTGATATAGGACATAATGGGTAATAAAGAGTTAGAGGCACTCTACCTCTACCCTGAAATTCAGTCGAACTTCTTCCTATGATATAGATCTAGATTCGTTCAGTTTGTCCAAGAAGTTTCCTCATCGTCTAACAGATTGAGATTTGAATTCCTAGACGGGGATACTTCGGAGCGATACTTCAAAAACCTAGAGGAATTTGCCGCAATGTATAAGATCTGTATGAGGTTAAAGGTATCCGGTGCGAAGAAACTGATGGAAAAGGTTGGGCCGCACATCAGAGATATCCAGTTCTGATGCCAACTGGTGGTAATCGAGTTACTAGTATCCTGCCTCGATGCACTGTCAACTGGAGGAATAAAGAGTTGGCGATGTCCCACCAGAGAGGCTGTAAACCTCAAACTAGCAATTGTCCAAGATTGGCTCATTTCGAGCAATTGCTAGTCGCCGCTCGTGACGATTCAAATGTTTATTGCGGAAGGTGGGCCCCTAAAGGTCAGCTGAAAGTGTGTACGTGTGTGTTGGAGGAATCGCCCCATCAGCTAGCTCGGTCTCCTACTTGTGACTGCGCATTGCGCAGTGTGCGGTATGAGGCACGCCCATCTGGGGCAGTCGGGAATTGTACCGACCCGAACTTTCGTGTATAAAAGCAGAGATAAACTTTCATAAGCGCAGCAGTTGACACAGAGCGCTAGAGCTAACAACACCAATAGGTTAACAGCCAAATTTACAAAATCAGAAGTTGGTGTGAGAAGAGCCGGGAGTGAGAGGTGAGCAGAGACGAAAGGGTTGAGCGAGGTGATGTCGTGGGACAAGTTGCCCGTCTTTGACGGCAAGGATTTTCCGGTATGGAAGATGGTGTTGAGACAGTTTTTGGCATCAAAGAGCTTGGAGGATAGGATCGAGGCACCAGACAATGTGTCATCGGGGGAGGCGTCCCAAGAAGACTCCAAGAGAGACTCGCAAGCCCTTCCGTATATAACTAGATCACTCACCATCAGGCAAGCGAGAGACGTATTGGGCTGTCGAATCGCCCATGAAGCGTAGCAGAAACTGTGTCAGTTGTATGATCAGTGCTCGCAAGGCAGCAAGATCGGGCTTCAACAGCAATTCTTCGCGACGCAAATGGAGCGCGGCGAAGATGTAACTGACTACATTTCTAGGGTTGAATACTTGAGGGGTCATTTATCTGACCTGCGCGTGACGATTAGCGAAGCGACAACGGTAGCGAAAATCGTCAGCGGTTTGCCAAGTTGGTACCGCGGGTTCTGCACCCAGTGGGCAAACACCAAAGAGTCAGACCAGACCATTGCCGTTCTGACTGGCAGGCTACTCGAGGAACAATCGATGCAGCAATTTCACCAAAGATCAAAGAAGCCAGACAGCGTGGCGCTTCTTGCCAGTTCCAGCAGCAAGAAGCTGGGCCGAGTCCATCGTGGTCCCCGGCAGAAAGCAAGACCCAAAGCCTTCAAGGGGACATGCCACCGGTGCAAACAACCAGGGCACATGAAGAAAGATTGTCCACAGAAGAGAACAGATGGCTCGGACCGTGAAGACAATCCGAAGCCCGGCCCATCCACGGCTGTCGTCGCAGAGACATCTCTAACAGACAGCAGTCCCGACGGTTGGATTCTCGACACTGGTGCAACGGAGCATATGTCGAACGACCGGGGATCGTTCTCGGAGTGCGAGGAGTTGGAGCCCACCAGACCCGTCCGAGTGGGTACGTCCCTGTGAGATCCCTAGAGATCTGCAAAGCACTGCCGGTACAAACTCAAACAAACCAAAATAGAACATAAAGAAGGAGTCGATACCTTTTAGCTATCAACCGGTACAGAATTCTTCCACAAAACAGTCGCACAAACAGACAAAAAAAGATTCGAAAGCTGAAACATATCCGAAAAGAACAAAAAAAATTGAATCCAATCGGGCACAACCTATAAAAGAGCCCATAACCACACAAGTCTATACACTAGAACAGTATAGAGCAATCAGCATCATCCCCACATAAGATTGGAAAAGTCACTTCTTCAAGCAAAAGGTCGCCACCAACACAAGTAAAACTTACTGTCGCAACTCCAGCTTCACCTGGAAAAATCACCTAAAACACCTAGAAAAGTCACCTAAAACACCTGGAAAAATCACCTGGAAAAGTTACCTGAGTCACCTGAGAACTCACCTGGAAAACCTACCTAGACACCTACCTGGTCGACATATCATATTTCCCACCTAGGCCCACCAAGACATCAGATCTACCAAAGGAAATATTGATCGAGAGAAAAAAAAAAGGAAGAAAGAGGACACAAGATTTTAATTTTTACAAGAACTTTATTGGAAGAATCTCTGGAGGTGTTCACATTGATTAAGGTTCGAGGCCGGCTCCCAAGTTTCCTCTCCTGTTGTCCAAAGAACGAGGTAGTACTCCTCGTTCCCATTTCTCTGGTACCCTAACATGTCTTGGACATCCCAGAGGTCCAAAGCTGCCCTGCAAACAGGGCAAGTGGAATTAACTTGTGTGACATCTGTCGTAGCACTCCCTACAAAACACATGATCGCACCGTGTCTGGTGAGGATCCACTGGTGCACTCGGACAGATTGGGCAGTCGTCCAGCTCACGGGCCTGATATTGAGTTAGGCTCAAAACCATTGACTGGCAACTCAGGCACTTGCGCTCTCGCAAACTACATCGCCCACAATCAGCACACATTTGGCACCCGCACGAGCTCTCGGTAAACGTAAACTTGGTCTTTAAACAAATTGGGCACTCCATGTTGACTGCTTGAAATCAAAAACTCGACTGAGCCGAGAAAACCGACTGACCACCAAGAGGACCAATCGAATTGAGTCAAACGCCTCTGCGCAAGCTCAAAAGAATCACGAGCATCTCCAACCAGACGTAGATTGAGTAACATCTAATAAAGTCTTAGTAGGTCCTGGGGACATTCAAACATCCACCTGTGGGTAGAACTTATTCAAGTCCATCCAATACAATACCATCTCTACACACCAACAATTCCTCACTTCCTCTAACATCAACAGGTTAATCTCAACCATTTAAAAATCTAACATCAGGGCAGACCGGTTCTGCTATAGAGGCCTATGCGCACCCGCTGGAGACATTTCGGCGGCATTACCTCGACGAGGTTATAGCTGCCGAAGCCATGATAAACTCGTTGTCATCGATGTGCGTTCAGGGGCACATCGACACAAAAGTCCTTGCCGAGCTAACCGGTCAAAGAAATCTGGAACTCATCGATCCGTCCACAACTGTGGAGAACGAGATCCGTTACGTCCAAAACGACCACCTTTTGTACGTCAATTTTGAAGCAGTAATCGACGAGCCCATCTGGAAGGCCGTCGATTGGACTTTAGTGGGGGCCGCTGCAGGCTGTATCATAGTCCTAGCAGCGCTAGGCGGGACGATGTACTTTGTGTTCACGCAGACTAAACAGGTGCAGGCACAGGCAGAAAAGGCATACAAAACGTTGAGGATAGAGTCAATCCGCAGGGAAAGCACCTTCACGCTCGCCAGGTGTTACAGCGGCAGAGACCTCCAAATGCGTACTTTTATGCCCGCACCACCTCCATTGACTTCGACACAGTACCACGGGGCAACGGTCATGCAACCTGGGACCGCAGGAAAGGCCTCAAGAGGCGGCCAAGGAGTGCCACTAATATCCACCGCTACTGGGCCGAGTGGGGGTGTTGGAGGAATCGCCCCATCAGCCAGCTCGGTCTCCTACTTGTGACTGCGCATTGCGCAGTGTGTGGTATGAGGCACGCCCATCTGGGGCAGTCGGGAATTGTACCGACCCGAACTTTCGTGTCTAAAACCAGAAATAAACTTTCATAAGCGCAGCAGTTGACACAGCGCGCTAGAGCTAGCAACACCAATACTGTGTCTATCTTTGGAATTTTCGCAAGCACATGATCAAGGCCAATCGACGCATTTCCTCCCGTTTAAGTTCACATACAGTCCTCTATCGATCCTGACATTTGGCCATCCTGAACGAGTTGTCCCTCTCCGGATGTTTTCTATTCCAAGCCGCAACAGCACACTTAAAAGGCTGTGTTCGCGGAGGATCGATCACTATCGTTTTTCTTGAAATCAGAATTCAGACCTAATCGCAGCAAGATGTTTGTCCTAAAGATCGCAGCAATAGCACTTTGTGTGGCCAGCCTTCAGTTTTCGCCCGTTAGGTCGCTATCCGACAAAGAGCGCAGGGAAATCTACCGGGAAGACAAGAAACGTGCCTCTTCAGATGGCTATTACTCTTATGGAAGGCACAAGGATGACATGCTTAGCTTTGTTTTGGGTGATACCTACTCACGGTCTATTGGTCTTGAGAACATATTGAGAAGCACTTGGTTCAAAAGCGCAGCGTCGAAGGAACTTCTCAAAGCTCTCGACTCGCTGAGAGGGTACCTCTTGACGAAAATGGACGAGGGAACATGCGATCTTGCTCTGTATGATCAATTATTATCGATCGTCAGGATGAGTGATAAATACTTCGAAGGGAACTCAACCAGTGACAGAATGATAAGGATGCTGGTCCTCAGGATGCATGACGCATTTACCACCAAGTGCGTGGAGAGGCTTCTTGCTGATCTAAGGCAGTTACATGAAAGCAAATATCCGAGGCAGCTAGATTCGTTAGCAGCCTTTAAAGCTTTCCTGACGAGCGAGTCTCTCGACCTTGTCCAAGATAGAAGTTATCCAGATAATTCACCATCACTGATGGACAAGTTAAAGCTTGTGTCCAATGGCGATCAAGCGTGGTCTCAGTTCATGAAGTATGCTGCAGTTGAAGTTGCGGATAATGATCCCCACCGTGCTGCGGAAACTGAGGCGATGCCAAGGAAAGAAAGGATTACTGCTCAGTTTGATTTTGTGGTCAATAATTCGTGCGTTCCACTGAGCAAGAGCAACGTATTTATATCATTGGTCGATGAGGTTCCCGCATTGGCTGGAAAGTTTGTGCTGGATCTTTTCGCAAACGATGGTTTGAGGCATGATTTCCAAAAGGTGGAGAGATACGTTGCGATGTACAAGATCTGCATGAAATTGAAGGACTCAGACAGGAACGAATTGATGGAAAAAGTCGAGATGCACACGAGGGACTAACTGAGGCAAAAGTGGCGGTTGGTCCATTTCTGGTTGTCGGCCGACCAATGACGGTCCGGTGACACTCTTGCTCCAACCAATTGATATGAGCAATGATGAGTAATAAAGAGATAGAGACATTCCATCTCAGAATGCGTTAATCTCAAACTAGCAACTTCGGTTAATTCAGAGTAATTTCTGAGCGAGCATCTACGGAGACAATCCTAATGACTTCGAGACTCCTCTTTTTCTACGGCATACAGCCTCCGAAGGATAACTTAGTCATTATGAGAGGCAAATAGCGATCAATTCGTGCGGATTGGGCAGAAAGAAACCACTAAACATCTCACACTAAGGAGGCGATACCACTGCAGCATGATCCATCTCTCGCTGCAATACATCACCTCGGCTGAGTTGCACCGCCACACCTTGCCTCTGGACTCTTCCATCACAACTCAGGACGGCATAAGACGAATACTCTCTCAGCGCGAGTCACTATAGTCAATAACTAATCTTCACACGCGAGAAGAATTGATGAAAAGCGGGCTTCAGAGTCAAGGACAGAGGAGCGTGGGAAATCTCTTAGAGATTTCCGTCAGACGACCCGGAACACCAGGATGTGCACTACTTGTTGATCCAATCCATTCGCCTGTTTCTATGGTTGAGTCTGAGATTATCTTCATGATACTTGGGGTACGTCTCGAGCGGATAGGTGATCATGGAGGATTTAACGAATCGAAAATTCTGCCGGAAGTGTCTCTATATTGTGTCTCTATATTTAGAATCCTCACAAGCGCATCACCCGGGCCAATTCACGCATTTGAAGACCTCCAGTTTCAACTCACGACTAGTCCTCGATCTGTGCTGATATATGGCGAGAATCAGAGAACTGTTTTTGGGCGGGTCCTTTCCACTTAGGGTCTCGACAAATCGGTTAAAGAGTCCTGCTCACAGACAACCGGCTACTCTGGCTTGTCTTGAAATTGAGACTCGTACCTAATCCAAGCAAGATGTTTGCCTTTAGGATTGTAGCAATATCGCTTTGTCTGGCCAGTCTTCAGTTTTTGGCCGAATGCTCGCTATCTGACAAAGATCGCAGAGCGATTTACCAAGACGATCTGGCCGATGCTTCTAGAAATAACTATTACATCGATGGAAAATACAAGAGGGCGATGGGTAAATTTCTATTCGGTGATATGCACTCACGGGTCGACGTCTTGGAGGAAGTATTGAACAGCGCTTGGATAAAGGGCGAAGATTCAAAGAGATTGCTCGAGGCACTCGGCTCGCTGAAAGAGCACCTCTCGAAGAATCCGGAAAAAGAATGCGATCTGAATGTGTATGATCAAATATTGTCAATTGTGAGGATGAGTGATAAATATTTTGAAGGAAGATCAACTCGTGCCAGAGTAGTGAGAATGAGTGTTTTCAGAATGCATGACATATTCACTAACTGGTGCGTGCGCAATCTCAAATCTGAACTTCAAGATTACTATAAATTCTATGCCGAAGAGCTATATATGTTGACTAGTTTCAGAGAGTTCCTCAAGGGCGAATCTCTCGATCTTATCAAAGGAAGAACTTATCCAGACAATTCACCTTCAATGATGAACAAGTTGAACCTTGTCTCTGATGGCGACCGAGCGTGGTATGAGTTTATGATGAACGCTGCACTCAAAGTTGCAGATAAAGATCGCGATCGAGCTGTCGAAATCCGAAGGATGCCAAGGAAAGAAAGGATGGCTGCGGAGTTTGAATTCATCGTCAATAATTCGTGCGTTTCGTTGAGCCAGAAGAGACGGTTTGTAGCACTAGTCGATGAAGTTTCCTCATTAACAGGTAAATTCGTCTTCGAACTTGTCGATGGCGAGAGCTTGGAGCACGAGTTCGAGGAGTTGGAGAAACACGCCGCCATGTATAAGATCTGCATGAGATTGAAGGATTTCAACACTGAATCATTGATGGCAGCAGTAGAGCTTCATACCAGGGAAAATCCGGTCTGACTGGAGAGGAAGGACAGTTATGCCATTCGTGTTATGTTAGCTGACTGACGATAGTCAATCGATGTTAATGAGACTAATAAATCAATGGAGATGTTCTACCGAGGCGTAGGACCACTTCAAACTATCGATACATCATCTCAGCTTGGTGCAAGCTGCATCCGCAAGTTTCAGATATGCGTAAGCTATGCTCCATTAAATTTCTGGTGAGCTAAGAGGGAATAGTGCCCTTTCTCCCAAGAGCAGGTCCGGGTGCTGCAGCACCCCGTCTGAATGTGCTTATTAGCAGCTATCTTTGGAGTCCACAACAAACATCCTGCCGTCTATCTGATGCTCACCAATGCCATACTCATGCATAGCTAGGTTCGAAACATTCTCCCTACCTCAGTCTCCTTCTCTATTTTTAGCCACTGCAACTGGGATACAAGAGCATCTCAATTGTCTCAAAGTTTCGATTTGCACCTAATCAGCAAGATGTTTGCCCTAAGAATTGTTGCAATATCACTTTGTGTGGCCAGTCTTCAGTTTTTGGCTGAATGCTCGCTATCTGACAAAGATCGCCGAGAAATATATCTGGACGACTTGAAGCGTGCTGATAAGGATGGCTGCTACTCCAGTGAGGACGGAAAGAAAGTTTTGGCGAGCATGTTATTTGGTAATACCCAGTTACAGGCCGATACCGCCTACAAGTTTTTGAACAGCGCTTGGATAAAGAGCGATGATTCAAAGAGATTACTTGAGGCACTCGGGTCGCTGAAAGAATGCATTGCGCAGCATCGTCCCAAAGACTGCGACTTGAATGTGTACGATCGATTATTATCAATCGTTAGGATGAGTGATAAATACTTCGAGGGGAAATCAATCCGTCACAAACTGGCAAGAATGCTGCTTTTCAAAATGCACGACGCATTCGCCACCAAGTGTGTGCACAAACTTCGATCAGATCTTTACGGTTTCTACAGCACTCATGGTAAGGAAGTTGGGGCGTTGGAGGCTTTCAAACCGTTACTCGGAAGCAAATCTCTCGACACAGTTCGAGAGGAAAGTTATCCAAACAAGTCACCATCGATGGTAGAAAAGTTGGACCTGGTTCCCGATGGTGATGAAGCGTGGTATCAGTTCCTGATCAACGCTGAAGTTAGAGCCAAAGACGACGATTTGATTTCCCGGTTAATTCCCAGAAAAGAGAAGACAGCAGCGGAGATAGAATTTGTCGTGAATAGTTCGTGTGTCCCGTTGAGCCAAAGCGAGAAATTTATATCATTCGTCAATGAACTCTCCTCATTCTCAAGAAAATTGGTGTTTGATCTTGTCAACAACGCAGGTCTAGAGCATGATTTCCAACAGGTGGAGAAATACGTCGCTATGTATAAGATTTGCATGAAGTTGAAGGAATTAGGCACCAAGGAACTGGTGGAAAAAGTTCAGACAGATACCAGGGCGAACTGAGTCTACTCTAGACGGAAGTGGTAGTAGGGCAATTTGTTCCATGTTGGTTGGCTCGTCATTACCAATAAAGATTGACTCTGCCGATGCCTTGATCATCTGTTGCTCTTCTCGGCAGTTCGAACGTTCACGCCATTACACCGGGGCGATGATTACCTTCATACTGCAATGCAAATCAATGGCTGGGTTACGCGACTGTCTCTCTTCTCCATGATTCATTTCCACCTCACGACAATTCCATCAGAAGGATATCTCGTGGTGCATCTATGTGATGCCACTGCCACAGAGCACACTTAGCGTGCTTATATAAACCGCACCTGGCCACTTATGTGTCTAGATTCAGACACATTGATTATTGAGGGCTTTAACAACGATGCTAAATAAACTCCCGCAAACTCCGCCTATCAAGAATAACCTAAATTCCGAAGAAACAAGCTAGCCACTAATTGTTGGCCACTCAGTCGCCTGTTTCCATGATTTTGGCTGAAATTTCCCGCGTGATAAACTCGGTGTGCTACCATATCGATGTCGATCATTCAAAATCCAACAGATGAGGTTCTAGCAATCGATGGCGAGAAGAGGGGCTCCCAAAGATCAGCTGAAAGTGTGTACGGGTTTCTATCTTTAGAATCATTACAAGCACATGATCAGGGCCAATTGACGCAGTCGCAAACTCCGGCTTTTCACTCACCAACAGTCCCCGATCGATTCTGACACATGGCCACCCTCGCCTACTTGTTCCTCTCCGAATGTTTTCTATTCTAAGCCACAACCACTTGCTTCAAGTGGTGTGCTAACAGAGAATCAACTACTCTCGTTTGTCTTGAAATTTAGATTCCAATGAATCCGAGCAAGATGTTTTTCCTAAAGATCACAGCAATAGCACTGTGTGTGGCCAGTCTTCAATCCTTGGCCGGATATGCGGCCCCAAATTACAGGGACCAATATCGGGACGACCTCGAGACCAGTGCCACAGGGGGCGAATTCTTCGCACAGAGCCGCAAGGATGCAGTCAGAGCCATTATATTGGGGGATGTTTATCCCAAGGCTGAAGCTGCAGTGAAGATACTGAACAGAGCTTGGGTAAAGAACGAGGAAGTGAAGAAAATGATCGAATCTCTCGAGTTCTTGAAGGGCTATCTCGTGAGACAACGGCCTAAAGATTGCGACTCTGGTGTGCAAGATCAAATATTGTCAATCGTTGGTATGAGCGACAAATACTTTGAGGGAAAATCGAGCCGTGACAGACTAATGAGGATGCTGATTTTCAAGATGAATGACGAGTTCACATCAAGATGCGTGCGAAGACTCAGATCTGATTTCGACAGGTTTCAGAACAATCATGTGGAGCAGTTGGATCTACTGAGAGATTTCAGAGTATTCCTCAAGGACGAAACTCCAGAGTCAAGTAATCCGGAGTTACAACCAATCATGGACAAGTTGAGTCTGGTCTCCAATGGTGATCGAGCGTGGCACCAGTTCATGGAGATGGCCCAGGCCCAGCTTGCAGCCAAAGACAACGAGCTTTACTCCAAAACTTGGACAATGCCGAAGAAAGAAGCCATGGTTGTAAGCTTTGAATTTGTTGCTAATAATTCGTGCGTCTTGCTGAGCCAAAACCAGAGATTTGTTCAATTTGTCCATGAAGTCTCCTCATTGTCTAACAAATTCAGATTCGAATTTGTCGACGGGGACACTTCGGAGCATTACTTCAAGAACCTTGAGGAATATGCTGCAATGTATAAGATCTGCATGAAGTTGAAGGAATCCGACGCGAAGAAACTGATGGAAAGAGTTGAGTTGCATATCAGAGATATCGAGTAGTGATTGAGGCTGAAGTGGCAGTGATGAGTACTCTTTTCTTGTAGTTCGGTCAACTGGTGGCAATCAATCATCAATCAATCCACGTGTCTCCCATCTCCAGCACTGACTAGCCAACTTGAGCAATCAAGAGTTGGAGACGTTCCACTCCAGAGGGCGTTAACCTCAAACTAGCAATTCTCCAAGATTGGCTCATTTCTAGCAATTGCCGATTTCGCCTCTCGACGATCCAAATGTTTATTGCTTCTGTGAAACTGTTCCTCTCTAGCAGGCAGACCTACGAGAGATTGCTTTGTCATTGTTGGAACTGAGTAGGCTTGATACGTTCGAGTTGCGCGGCACAAGTCCAGCACATAGCACTTATTAATCTTTGGAACGGTAGCTATGCGCCTCCGCCTAGATCACGATTCCTCTCTTGCTGCGATGCATCATCTCGGCTCAGTCGCGCGACCGTCCCCACGTCGATTATTTATTTCCAGCCAGACCTCTGGAAGATCAATGCGGCACTTGCAAGCTTTCTCAGAGCGGCTATCTTGGAGGAGGCAGAGTGTGATGCTTTCCGAGTTCAAAGGCACCAGAGAGGCAGTCTTAGGTGGAGCTTAGTGTGAACTCACTCGTGCAGGCAGGACAACGGAATTCCAGTTTATGGGGGCGCACCTACTTTCGAGTCCTGCAGACTAGTTGATGGAAAAACGGGCGATTGGGGCAAATTTTCCAGAACGAGTTCCCAGATCGAACGATAGCGAAATTCAGTCTAGGCTCAAGCTAGCCATTCGATCAAAGGAGTCGCACTTGTGTGAGGTCTAAGTCTGGAAAATGTAATCACCCATTACTCCATTAAGGCAGAGAATGCTCCAGAGCTTCGAGATGCTCCAAATTGAAGTCTTTAGTGGCACCATGTTGAGGAGTGGCAAACTACCGCAACATGAAATCCCAGATTCCCAGTTGAGACCGTTGCTCGTCCACTCTTCGTCCTGGAGCCCCGAAAGTTCCCAAACCTTATCTCTAGGGTCTGGGGACCTTAGAAACGGGAAAGGATGACAATCTGGAGACGCCGATATGCTAAACTTTTCGAGGTAGCAGTTCTTAGCTCGAGAACAAGAAAGAGAGAGAGAGAAAGAACGAGACGAAGAGGTGAGGTTCTTGGTCAGAGACTATTTCTGCATCATAATTTGAGTGGGCAGCCTCGGGGCTTTTGGGCGGCTGGCGGGCAGAAAATCTGGGGCCTGTCAAATTTTTCCCCACCCATCATGCTAGATTGCCTTCCATATTGGCTTGCCTCTGGGGAGGAAATTCGAACAACCCAATATAAGACATGCTCATCACTGTCATTCGTGGAGAAGTAGCTGTAGTTGTTGTTGCTGTTTTCATGGTCGTCGTCATCAGACTGTCACGGGCTTTTCATCTTTGAGTCGTCTGACTCTTCTCTCTTCGCCCAGCTCAAGAGAGGCCAAAGTCAAGGCGAAGGCTCTTCTCTACGCCATTGCGACATAGGCACTCTCGACTGGAGACAAAACGAGCCAGAACGTGTGGGCGCCGTTTGTCGCTTTTGTGCAAAGATTTGCCCGCTTGTCACCATCTATTTGCCTGTTTTTTGAGTGAAAACTCAACCCAACTGAGCCCCACTTGGGCTCTACTCCACTTCCTTCCTTCCTTCCGTCCTCTCCGGCTTGCTTCCTTCCTTTGGGGCTCACTCTCGTAATCTCGTCACCCGGTGATGGGCAACAAAACAAGCCTCTGCGGCGAGAGGGCAGCGGTCTCGAAGGGGAAGAGGCAGTTGAGGCATTGGAGCAAACCTGAGCGTTTGCGGATGAGACCGATTGCGGGGCGGCAGTGAAAATGGGCATGGGCAGCGCGTGACTGCGGCGCCCCTGCAAGACGTGCATCACAATGAGGCTCTGCTGTGACCGTGTGGGGGCAGGAGGCGGAGCTAGAGGAAAATAGTGGGCGGAGTGTGTGTGTATGTGGCTGGGCTCGCTTGTGTGTGCGTGCGTGCACTGGTCTGCGGGCTGCACGTGAGTGCGTGCGTCCGTCTGTTTGCGTCGCCCGCTCGCTTGGTGCCCCCAAAGTCGCCCTCCGCCGCCGCCGCCGCCGCCTCCCCTTCCGCCCCCCTTTCCCCCTCGGGGCAAGTGGCGCCCCCTCCGGCCGGGAGCTGGGCAGAGGCGTGCATAGCGATGCACTCGCGCGCGCTCCTTGGCGCCGGCTTCTCTCGAGGGCCGTGCGCGCGAGCCTGTCCTGCAGGGGCGGCCTGCTGCTGCTGCTGCGGGCCGGCCAAACGGAGGCGGCCGGGCGCCTAGCGACACGCGCACCCTGCCGGCACGCTGCCTTCCCCGTCGCCTCGCCGCCATTTTCCAGCAGCCATTGCGGCCCAAGAGCGCACACAAAACACACTGCACTACGCAAGGGATGAGATGCCCATCGTAATGTCGGCCGAGAGTGAGGGCGAGCAGGCAAGAGAGAGATAGATAGAGCGAAAGAGTAAGCCGACCGACGATTGTATGCGTGTTCTGAGAGTGCACACAAATGCAGTAGCACGAATACTCGCAGTCTCAATCAGCTGCTAGTGCCGCCGCCGTTGTCGTCGTCGCCGCTGGATACTTTAGACTAGAGAGCCCCTTTAGTCTCGCCGATAAGGAGCCTACGTCACTTGCGCGCTCTAGCCAAGACGGAGAGAGAGAGAGAGAGTTTTAACTTTTAGCCAAGGGTTTTTAGCCGAACAAACGAAAATAAGCCATTATTTTACTCAAATACATCATCCAAGTACTCGAAAGACAGTGGAGATTTTTTACTGCTCGAGTTTGGGCGCATTTTAAGAGGCGAGAGAGGATAACAGAAACAGTTGCAAGCAGCAAGAGTAGCAAGGTTACAGAGAGCGAGTAAGATTGGATTTTTTTCTGTCAATTTCATAATAGTAAATACTAGTTTTTCTTCTACTCTTTTCCACACAGCTTTTCGATAGGAGTTGGATATTTTAAACAAGTGGAAAAATAGTCACCATAGCGTCAACAATAGTGAACCATCTCCCGTCCACAACTGAAGCCTCCTATCTGGTGACACAAGCGACAAACAGAAATCCATCGAGCACAAGCGAGCACCACCAGAGCACCATTTTTGGCCAGGCGGTGGCAACCCAAGCGCCCAGCAGCGCGTCACCACCGCCGCCTCCAACACTGGTTAGCTCGACAATATTGGCACCTGCTCTGTCAAGCCCGTCCCAAGCAGCAGCAGCAGCAGCATCATCAGCCCCTGTTTCTCCAGCAAGCGGCCCAGCAATCGCCAACGGCTTCACACAGGCCCCCTCCTCCAAGCTTCCAGCAAGTGTATCCAGCGGCGATGCTGCCACACTCGAGCTCGCCCACCACCACCAGCACCCAACTGGACCGGTGACGCCCCTCTCGACAGGTTGGCCCCTTTCTGAGCGCCACCACGATGGAGCCGGCGCTGTCCACTCGGCGAGCTCGCCCGCCGGCCAGCTCCTCTTCTCCAGCACCACCACCGCCGCCGCCACAAGCTCGGTGGGTCCCAGCTCGTCGGGGGCGCCCCCAACCTTCAGCAGCAGCAGCAGCACCTCGATCGGCAGCACGGCAGCAACAACAATCAGCCCGCTGGCTCCGCCAACCACGCTGCCCTCGAACCAGTCGCCATACAATGTCTACAGCAAACCACCAAAGCAGTACAAACCCGACCATCTGGCCACCATAGATTTGATCATCATAGTCATTTATCTTTGTCTCCTGCTCTCCACATCAATCAGCGTAAGTTCGAACTTTCCCCCCTTTTCTTCTCTCTTGGCGCCTTCCTCTGTGCTGGCAAATGTTTCTTGGAAAATTATTACACTTCCCAGAAACGACACGCGCCCCCGCCAGTCTTGCCAGATGACCCGAGCCAAGGCCGAGCTCGCCAATCCTCGGCCATTGGCAGCGCCTCAGACTGTTGGCCGGCCACTCGAGTCACCCCCAAGTGGCCGGGCACACATGCATCGCTGGCTTCATATTACACCATCAGTGAGGCCATCCTCAAATTTCCTCCTGCCTTGCGCCCCCCCCCCCTCTTCCAATCGCCTTTAATCTCTTTTCTTCTCCTCTTCTCGGCCTGCAGACTAACCGCGAGGCACCACCGATCTGTCTCCCGCCGGCACCGCTCGATCAACGACACATCGTCGTCCACACTCGTGCCGACCTTTTTCCCCTTTCCTCTCAAACGCTTGAACAAACACAAACACTTGAACACAGACCATGATTAGAACCAAAAAGTCGAACAAACGCAAACAGGCGCTTGCCATGGCCAACAATAGGCAGACCAGAGACTCCTTGGGCGCCAATCCTCAGATACAGATACAGACGAACAACTTTCTCGCCTCGAGAAAGATGAACTGGTTCACTGTTGGTGCCAGCATCTTTGCCAGCAATTTGGGTAGCGAGCATTTCATTGGTTTAAGTGGCAGTGCCGCGGCCAATGGTATCTCTGTGGCAGCTTTTGAAATGAACGCTCTGGTTATATTGCAATTGTCAACTTGGATTTTCTTGCCCGTTTTAATATCATCAAAAATCTCCACATTGCCCGAATATATGTCTAAAAGGTTTGGAGGAAAAAGGATACGAACTTATTTGGCCATGTTGTCTATTCTATTGTATATATTTACAAAAATTTCTGTAAACCTTTACTCTGGTGGAATTTTCATCCAACAAGCGGTGGGTTGGAACCTATACACTAGCGCAATGTTTATCTTAGGGCTAACTTGTATAATGACCCTAACTGGTGGATTGAAGGGCGCTATGATGATTGATAATTTGCAAGCAATTGTGATGACATTGGGCGCCAGTATTGTTTCGTCAAAGGCATTGTATGAGATTGGGGGCTGGTCGGAGCTTAAGTCGCGCTACTCTTTGGCGGTCCCATCAAAAGTACCAGCCAATTTAACCCATTGCGCTAAGCCAAATCCGCGCGCCTTTCAAATGTTACGACCGCTCGATGATCGCGACATGCCATGGCTTGGCTTTTTAATTGGCCAAACTCCGGCCTCAATCTGGTATTGGGCGGCCGATCAAATGATGGTACAGAGATTCCTATCGGCCAGATCCTTGGCCCATGTCCAGGGTTCAGCCGTGTTCGCTGGCTACCTCAAAATTTTGCCCCTCTTTTTCATGATCATTCCCGGAATGATTAGCCGTTGCCTATATACAGACGAGGTGGGCTGCATCGATCCGGACGAGTGCCAACGCTATTGCCAATCCTCAGTTAGTTGCTCCAATACGGCCTATCCGCGTTTGGTGCTCGAACTGATGCCAATGGGCGCGCGGGGCATGATGGTGGCAGCCATGGTGGCCGCCCTAATGCAGGATCTGTGTAATGTCTTCAACAGCGCCAGTGCCCTATTTACATGTGATATTTGGCCCCTGCTGAGGCCAAGACCGTCGCAAAAGGAACAAGAGACAGCGGGAAGAGTGTTTGTGATCAGCCTAGTGATGGCCAGCATCATGTGGATACCTGTGATTCAAGAGATGCAGGGGGGCCAGTTGTTCATCTACATACAAGCCGTGTCTGCCATGTTTTGGCCGCCCATATGCGCCGTCTACATCTGTGCAGTGCTATGGAAGCGCACCAATGAGGCTGGCGCCTTCTGGTCGCTTATGATCGGCTTCTGCCTCGGAGTGACCCGAATGGCCATGTCATTCATGTACAAGGAGCCCTCATGCGGCCAGCACGTCGACGACCGGCCTTGGATGCTCAAGCATGTCCACTACATGTACTACGCTGCCTTCCTGTTTGCGTCAACAATTTGTTGCGTCATTGTGATCAGCCGGCTCACCAAACCTTCGGCTCCATTCAGAGTAAGTAGATGATGTTCAAACTCTTCTGGATTACTCCAAAGTGGCACTTTGATCATTAAAAACTAACCGATTTGGCCTGGAAACTTACAAATTTGTCCCAACACTGCCACCTAAACACTCACGTCAATCAACCCACCAGTTGATCAGGACCACCTTCTGGACCAGGTTCGACACAAACATCCGCAAGGACGACAAGAATGTCTTCGAGATGAAGTATAGCGGAGCCACAAGCACGCCAACCAACACTCTAGGCCCCAAGGGAGCCGCCAAGGCAAACAACAGGTTTCCCGATAGATCATCGCCGCGTACCAGCGAGGATTTGAGCACCACCGGAAGCGAGGCTCTGCTGACGGTGGGCGACCGAGCGACGCCCCAGCGGTTGTTTACCATCGAGGGTAAGTATGAGTCTCCGTGAATTGAGTGGTTGTACTCAATGAGGCAAGTTATTACTCTGGGCTAAGAGTCTAAACGATCAATGGTACTAACCATATGCATGTAAACGACGTTGGAAATGCTCAATTGATTGGTACTTAAATTCTGTGCAGAGCAACACGAGAAACGGACGGCCGACCTCTCGTCTGTGATTGTAGACATCAACAAGGCAGTTGAGGCTGCTAATAGTAAATTGGAAACGCCACAAACTGCGCCTGTAACTAGCAGCAGTCTGACTAGCTCGCCGCTCGCATCCAATAGGAAGCCATTGCAGCACCAAAGCTCGCTCACAGCTAGCGCCAGTGCAGCCGTTGGGGAGGCCAGGAAGTTCCTGGGAAGCAAGTTGTCACATCTACCTGAAGCCAATCTGAGAGGCGCCAAGGACATGGTATTGGCGGCGGCGAGCCATCTGGGAGGCGGCGTTGCCACGGGAGGGCAAGACTCGCGGGTTAAGTTCAAAAATTTGCGTAGCGACGACAACTACGAGGACGACGAGGATGAAGACGACGAGTCTGGCTCGGAGAGCTTCGAGGACGAGGATGGGGCCACCAAGAATGCAGCCGAATCGACTACAGTCGAAGAGGAAGATGACGCCGAAAGTTCCTCCAACTATGATGCCAAAATTCCCAAGAGCAAGACCAAGAGGTCGCAATCGATCTTGAGCTCGGCCCTAAGCTCGTATAAGCAGAAACAACGTGGCGGCTACCAGAAGGCCCTAAATGAAGATGACGACGAAGAGGACGAGGACGACGATGGAGATGACGAACGAATGAATCTCAATCGGTCGGTATCATTCAGGCAAACCAAGCAGTCGGCTGGTGGCCACCATCAGGTAGACTCTACCACTGGTGCTCTCGACTCTACAGTGTCAAAATCCAGGCTCGACTCTCGTGGATCGAGCATGAAGAAGAAGGCCTCTAATAGTTCTGAGGCGGATTCTAAGAAGAGATCAGGTAGCGCCAGGCGACATTCGAGAAAGTCGAGCAAAAAGAAGAACACCTCTACCAGAAAAGTGCTGGCCAAATACGAGGAGGACGAGGATGATTTAGATACCGAGTCTGGCCAAAGAACATTCAGGTGCTTGGACAATAGTGTTGCCTTGCTAATTAAATCAAGATTTGAGGAAACAATCCTGAGGATTGCTGTTGGGGCCATTCTTTTGGTTGCCACTGGACTATTCATCTTGTTATCATTGCCACCCAGTCAGCCACCAAAAGAGGTCGTTGAAATATTAGCTGGAACTTGAATTTTATGGCTTGTTAATTTTAATGAGGCACAAGCACACTCAATTAGGATAATCACTCATTTGGGATTTAGCTTTTTACCTTCATTCATTAGGCTGACTATGAGCAATTACTACAATAATAACAACATTAATAATTATATTAGAAATAATTTATGCTGTAAATTTAGTCATTGATGTAATTGTGGTGCTTTGCGCAGTGTTATGAGAGAGGATATCCAAATTCATAGGATGGGTGAAAGAATAAAATATGACAACATTATGAAATTTTAGCTATATCTAGTAGTGATCTAAACTGACTGTCAACAGCGATTTTT
>Ga0058701_10000816_pt1 | contig 21048 bp, 12 predicted proteins | sample AgamicOrMae_FD_97039 | JGI IMG/M metagenome (GOLD analysis project Ga0058701, IMG submission 97039) | Agave microbial communities from Guanajuato, Mexico - Or.Ma.e | ecosystem: Host-associated > Plants > Phyllosphere > Phylloplane/Leaf | place: Guanajuato, Mexico | collected 2012-06-04 | reverse complement strand
GAGAAAAGAACTCTTGCGCATATCAACGCAAATAATGTTCCCTACACCAGCCCGAGGCGCCGCTATTGTGAAACGCTTGTTCTATCCGCCTTTGAGCACATTTACTTTCCATCCCCATTCCTGCAGTGGCTCACCTCGGCACTCCCGGTCTACCGTCCACCCCATGGGGCGCACCCAATGGGGTGCACCGTGCGATAATGATCTTCCTCTGGGCAATGCAGTCTTCCTCCCTACCCGTCCATCCACGGTGCACACAAAAAGGGGCACTAAGCTTCATGCCCGCCGTTTGGCCGCCCTTCTCCAGTGGGCTTTTCGCCCTTACAGAAAACAGGAGAAAATGTGACGGCAAGTCAGCTCGTCCGATGCGTTTGCAGATTGCTTGCACCACGAAGATAGTGAGGAGGAAGTCCTCTTTGAAGAAGAGGAAGGTAGTGTACCGATCGGGTGCCGCGTCGTGCTGGTGCGCCTCCGCGACAAATGACCAAACAACGTTAATTCGGCTTTGCTGGCCACCCGCTTCAAACGCTCAACAGTTTAACTTGAAACGACGTGCTCGAGATATGAGCGCAATCATCTCAAAACTTTAATTTATTTTCCTTGTCATTATAATTTTGAGCAATTCCTTTGACTCTCCCAAATTTTCCCGACGTCATTCTCACTCGCTTAAGACTTTGGGACTGCACCCCAATTTTGAGTGACCTGCAGTTCCACTCCATACCTCAATGGGAAAAAAAACAACTCATGTTGAATTAACTTACATTGTTAGCAAAGTTTTCTGCCTATGATTGATACTCCAAATCTTTGAAGCTTTCAATTGAGCTCCAAAATTAGGAGTCAAGCGTCTTAAAACTATAACAAGCCGTAGACGCATTGTTTTCCTTCCTTTAGCGCTCTCTCGCCTATTCATTGGACCCTATGGCTTACAAAATCAACCAGGTGCTGATATATGAATAACTGCAAAAATCCATTTGCCACACTCACCAGCAATTCCCTTTGTAAAGTTTATATCGACTCACCGAGAACGATCAGAGAATATTTTTGGGTAGGAAGCGTCAAAACGACCAAGTTTCTTAATAAATCCCCTTTTATGTAATGTAATTATATTGACACATCGTTTTACATCTTACAACAAAGTCAAGTTCAATGAGGTAACTTTTCAAAAAACTCTTTTTTTCCTTCATTTTTTGGAGAAGCCCGGTACACCGTAGGATTGCTTTTGATAAATATACTGTATTATAACTGTATATTTTTTTAAGAAAAAACTTCAACTGACAGAGAGACAACAGAGAGTGTCGTATTTGGGAGTTCCGCGCTGCCTCACATTTGCGCTTTTAGAACTCTCCCATACAGAGAAAGTCTTCCCTTCGCTTTACTCGCGCTGATATACGAACTCCTTGCCGCAAATGAATTCAATAATAGCAATAATAGTGTATTTTTGCAAAGCTAAATTTTCTTCAAATAATCTAAAGATCACGGGCTCAAAGCAATTTGGGACCGACAAACGAATCAAAATGAAACTTTTCGCCCGTAATTACATCTTCCTTCGACTTAATTAAAACGGGAGTTCATAATGTTCTCGCAAAAGTTACTCTGACAAAAAGATCTCAATAATTAAACGCGCTCGCTGTATTATCCCATTGAGATGTCTCTTGATCTGTGTAAGGTGGGGAAGCGGGGCTTTCTGAAAGCTTCGCAAATTCGTTCAGATCCGACTTTGGTTCAACTCGAAAACACAGGCGATCTGGCACATTGGACTGAGCAAGTGGCCGCCCGCGGTAACTCCCGATCGGCGGGGGCCACCGATCAACGAGGGCACCCTGCATTCCGGAGCCCCTAGCGATGGTCCTTCCTTGTGGCGCAAAACTTCGCGAGCGGGTGGGTGCAATCAGACACTTCTTACACAAAAATCGAAAAACAAAAAAAGCACGCTCTCCACCATTTATGCCCTCGACTAACAGTCTTAAAAGTACTGATCACTCCAATTTTATGAAACCTCCTTATCTTTGATACGAAGGGAGATGCGCCAGAAAAGCACGGAATAAAATCGCTAGATCTTAAAGAGATCCATCAACATAATTCTGGCTTTGTTGTGTATCTCTTTTCAGTCCAAAGCTACAAAGGTTTGAATAAGTTGGAGCGATCAATGCGTTTGAGGCTGCTAGTACCGTACATATCAAGTAACAGCTTCTCCACTTCCTAGGTAGGCCAATTCGTCGTGGTTGGAAACTTGGACGAAGATGTTTATTTTAGAGTTATATTGCTCTTCGCTTTGATTTTAATATGCATTCTGGCCTTGGTCGCAATGGTGCGGCACACTCGTAACCTTCGTGTCGGCTTGGTCATTTCCCATCTTTTCTGAGGCTACTTGAGAGTTCTCAGTTATATCGCCATACGACGTATTTTGAGGATGATAATATTACAAAACATTTCTTATACTCGCGCAAAACGCAAAACTGGAAACGATTGCGCCTGCCTTCAGACCGATTGTACGCCAGTCCGGTTCTTTAAAGCACCGTGTCTTACATGCTGGTCTATAACTTTGGGCCGTATAGTAATGGCACTGACCGTTTCCTTTCCCATGCTCTCATTTAACGCGAGCACTTACTTATCTCTAAGCGTGAGCGAAGCGATGTATGCGTAACGATCGAACTTTTTTTTTCCTGACATCTGAATGGCCTTGTGAGTTAACCCGTTTGAACTCATGTTTACATAGAAATAAAACTCTGGTACGTATAATGTATAAAAACTCGTCGAACTCTCTTGAATAAGAAATTAATTAAACTATATATTGTTTGACTTCCTGAAGAGAAAAATGTGTCCAAATCAAGTGCGTCATGTGGCATATGCGCGATGTTTTATCCCATTTAAAACGGTTCTCTGCCTGTTCCTCTTCCATCTCTCTGTCCTGCGCTCTCGTACATACAAAAGCATCTACTGCATCCACCCATCCGGGACTCTTGTAAACCCTCCTCAGTTTTGTTGACTCGGTAAAATGTATCGATTTTAGGCAGCACAATAATGATTCCGAACGGAATATTTAAGATCTTCAATCTTATTAGTAACTGAAACTCCAAAATGATATGTGGTCCAATAACAGCATTTTTTTTGCGAGGAAACAAGATTAACTGACGTCCCTTTTTTTCCCCCGGTTTCATCCGACTCACCGTTGCCGTCGTGCTGCGCAACGGCCCAGGTGCTCCACGAGTAACTACAGTGTTCATACTTATATTTTCTCTCGCTAGCATCCACCTACTGCATCCATATGGTTCATTCAGCGCGCTCCAAGGGGTCATCCAAATACTACGTACCCTTTTATGGGCCACTCTTAGACCCCCCCCCTTGTAACCAAGAGTAGTATCAACGATCCCCCCCTGGAACGTATTATTCTGTGAAAGCTGTACTTTTGGTAGTTTAAGCAAATTCATTCTCCACGCGACAAGAGAGCATGTGTTCTATCTATATTCGATTGATTGACGTTGGAAATCAAGTCAAAACTTCGACATTAATCCAGTTTATTACTTTGAAGTAATTTTTCGCACTTGTTGAGATGCAATATTCGCTCGCAGGGAAATGGTACAAACTGTAACTGCTTATCATAAAAAAGCTAGAAACTTCAACAGTTAAACACTATGTGCCGAAGGTTTGTTAACAGGCAACATGCATAAAGTACAGGTATTTCATAGGGCTCGTCGTGCGTTCCAAAATAACTTAGTCACACACGCTGGGTTTGCTTTACCGGGTTCCAAGCGCGATTGAATTTCGGGAGGCGGCTGGGATCGGGAGCCGAGCACAAAGAAACCGGCATCACTTTTGCTCAGATTCCTAGTAGCTCAGTTTTGCTAAAACTGGTCGTTTTCTCCGATTATTCGGTGAACAAGGGTGATTTAAAAAAATACTACGAACCCCTGCCTCTCCCCCCCTTCCCCCTGAAGCAAACCGTAGTGTTTCTTTGGACCCTTCCCCCTCCCCTTCCAGGGTACGCAGAATTTAAACGACCCCTAAGGCCTTATGCATCGACATTGCCATCGCCACTAGCATTGAGCAGCCAATCAGGATCAGGGGCAATGTCTATTGCGTTCTGATTGGCTGATCGGTGCCATTGGAATGCCAATGTCACCGGCAATGCACAGTTTGGTACGGCCTTCACTGCTCTACCATCGTCAAGGCGCCTACATTCAGGTGCGGTCCACCGCATCAAATGCATCACTGCGATGTACTTTGCCAGAATGCCACATGAAGAAAGGTAAGCGATTTATGATATCAGTCTGCATGGTCTTACCATGCCATCGGGAGTATCGCTGCCGCCCCGCTGGACTTTTCTCAAATTCCCACGCGCATTTGGTTGAATGTCGACAAGTTCGTGGCGAAATAAGAAGAAGACCTTTACGAAATTTCCACTGCTCCTGACACTCGCCGATGCCACAGCCTAGACCCGGGAGAAGCAGTCCACTACTTCACCGCGAATCGCGGCGTGCCTATCCGCTCTGGCGGGAACCAACGTTGCTCTTGGCGCTCGCACTGTACTGACGGTGCGACGAATACGACACCTTCATCAGTGATAATCTTTTAGGCATCGCTAGACTGCCCCTTAGACCAGGCGAATCGAGTTCGTTCGGGCAGTGAGCAGCTGCTGCCATCTTCGCTATCCATTCACAAGACCTAGGCACCACCAATGGTAACCCACTCGCTCGCGATAGTAGTCCCGCGTTCAGGAGTCCTTTTCTCATGCCGCGTTGTATGCCACAAGAAGAACTGATGGAAAGGTGCTACCACGTGTACCGCACATCAGCCATATCTACACACGAGAGAGATATTAGACATAATCTGGGCTGACACACATACTTGAACTCCATGCCTGCAGATATGTCAAAGGTCATCTTTAGAGAATTTTTATTTTAAAAAAATGTGTTTATGCACCTCGGAAAAAAAACGCTAGCGACGACATCGCGCAGAACAGCCATTTTCCGCCACCCATTCGGAGATAATCAGCTTGTCTTGCGGCAGGTCGTCACAAGCGGATTTTTTAGTTTTCGTCCGCTTAGCTTTTTGAAGGGCAGATATCTTAAAAGTCTGTTTTTTCACATGCAACAATCCACGGTCCAGCACTGTGGAAAATAATAAAATGGCAAGCGACGGTTTATCAGAACTCCTATCCCAGCAATGCATTCTCGACGATTTGGTCACCTTTCCAGTAGATCGCGGGTGGCCGCTAAGAGGCTGCCGTAGCTGTTTGAATCGGTACTACTTTGTTAAGTATCCGGATTTTTGTTTCTTCGACGTCATTATGTTATCCGTTTATAATTTCTGTATCTTATGATTATTTTTCGCAAGTTTGCTTGCCCTTGACAGCATTACATCAACAAGTATAGCTCTTAACGAGCAAAATCGCTGGTTCCTGCCTGCTCATTACTGACCATTGCGACCGTAGTCCTTTGAAAAATGACTGATATGTCGATCACTCAGATTTGAGGATAACACCTTTTGATTTTTGTTAAAATCGGACTAAATAATGACGAAGGACTTGAGCGTAAGTTAGAATAGTTGTGGTACCTGAATGTTTATGTTTAACCAGTCTTTCTACAACGGACACCAGCAGAGTTCGATAAGATGGCTTTGTTGGTTATCGTCATAATCTATTCATTCAATTGATAAGGTTTTTGGGTGAAAAGGAGGATCGCGCCGAGTTTTGACAAGAGAGAGCGAACATTACACAACCACCATCTTAGAAAAAGTCTTCATCACATTTTGTTCTTAATAGATATGCTTAAAACAGATCTATCTTGCTTCTTTTTTCTCAAGAAATGAAAATAGCAACCATTAGTCTAAAAGCATACAAATAAGGTTAGGGTAATTAACACGAAATTTTTTGGACACGTGCTCATTCCAACAACTTCGACGCGTATTTTGAATTCCAAAAGACAGTAGAAGATAATGTTGTCAAAATGTTCCTCCTCTGATACTTCTCGCAGCAAAAAATACCTATACCTGTTGAGAGAGATTAACAAAATCCTTTTGTGCACTGCACAGATAAAGAAAAAAATATCAAGACTTAACGTGCCTTCAGTGAGGACTTTGAGTCCATAAACTGATCACCCTTTGTCATCTGCTAGCACGGACTGGACTGGCTTTGTATTCGAGGACGTCGTAATTCAGATCAGGCCTCCCTGGGTCGCCCCTTGCCCTTGCTTGAGAAGTGGTTTTGGCGCTTGGAAAGGCCGTGCGAGATTGATTTCTTTCGGTAAGTAATAATAAGGCTTATGAGCGATGAATCAAAACGAACCTCAATACGGCAAATCTCGTGTTAAATGATTTTTTTCGGAGTTTCTTTTAGGGGGGCGTGTGTAATGGTTAAAGGAGGACAATCGCTAAGGCTTGGAAAAAATAACTGGGCGGGTGGTACTGCGAAAGGGTATCCGGTGCGAGGTAGCCCCGGGGCATTGGGAGTTCCCGGCCCTGGTCCTTCGAATGTCCAGTCCGCCCCCGTCCACAGGAGTATTCATTCATGTATGCACCGTGGGCTTACCTATGCGGTGTCCTCTTCCTGGAGTCCGCTGCTCTCCCACAACCTGAAATCAAAATAAATTTGTTTAGAAACGATGCCATAAAAAAAGGATACCGCGAGAGAGGGGAGGGGGCTACTTTGTAAAAAGGATTTGTAAACCTCCCACAAGCCCTTCAACAAAATTATGCTCACGTTTTAAAATGGCTAAAAGATAAAATCAAAAACTTCCAATGAGTAGGCTTTTTAGCTAAAGCAGTCCAAACTGCAAAAAAATAATAAAAAATACCAGCACTAAAAAAGGCGAGTTGAGCTTATTTCAACCCATTTTGGCCCCGAATAAGATGTCTCCAGTCAATTTATTTTGATCGTAACTAATATCAAATCGTAACAATAAATAATATCCCGTTAGTTGAAAAAATTAAAAACACGGAGAGTGGTCAAGAGAGTGACGCGCGCGGCATTAGAGTGGCTGGAAATCTTCCCTCTGTTTAATAAAGTATTTTCCCTTTTTCTTTCAAGCGGATTTGGGGCGAAAATACCTTTTAGTTGGTTGAATAATGTGACGTCATGGTGTTTAGCGCAAAGGCCCCCCACTCCTACGGCGCAAAACATCAAGCTGGCGCAGCCCCCCTTCCTCGACTATGTTATAGTCATGGATAATCCCTTACTTAATGATATTAAACGTAAGATATGCTCTTAAACCTCACACTGGGTTCATGCGCGATCCCTGGGTCATTAAAAAAGAATTTCATATAGGACGTTCGCACAACCACAGGCTAACTTCGGAAATTAACATAAGGAAAAAATGGGGAAGAGGACAAAAGCCTGAGAACCTACGACAATTATCCACAGCAAAAGTTTCAATCACAGAAGTAAAGATGATCTCTAGGATTTTTTACTCCTCCGAATACCATAACTTTTCAAATATTACAGGTAGAACCTAATTTTTAACTTCATACTCCGAAACACTTCGTCCTTGGTAAGTAAGAGGATAGAGATGGGAGGATATGATTTCTTGTTGACGGCGGCGGTGAGCTCGACGTGACCAGAGGTGGACATTGTTACTGCCCAGTTACTGGAATACAACGAATATCGTACTATCAGACAGAAAAAAAAGGTCCCATCCTGCAACCACCTAAGACATCGGAGCGATGCGGTTGCCTAGCTTAGCTCGGCATCATCCAATCATCTGTCTGATTCTGAGCTAATGCAGGCAACCGCAACACGCCGATGTCTCGGTGGTTGCAGGGGGGGGGGGACGTTTTTCTATGATAGTAGAGGCGTTAAATTTTGCTGACAAAAAGTGAAAAGAAACGCGATGGTACTCATGACAAGGTTACAGCTACATGATTCGGCGTGAAGAACAGGATATTACTCAGCTCGGATTCGAGTTGATATCAGCTTTACACCAACGCTTTAAGTAAAATATAAGAGCACTGGCGTAAAAGTCACAACTATCTAGCAAACTGATTCCTAGTTTTTCTCTGATGATATTGTATAACAAAAGCACAAAAAGCGTAGGAAAGCGCAGCAATAAGGCAAGTAGCCTCTCTGAAGACTTGCACCGAAACATATTCGATTAGAGCCGTAAAACTGCTCTAGCCTTTGCAGGGCGAGCACAGGACGCGGTGCAACTCGTTTTACTCCTCCGCTACATTTATGGGAACACAAAAAGACCGCACTTTACGCAGCGCCGTGCTCTATTCTGTGGACGTAGCCTGCATAATTGACTAGTTTGCCATACTGAGGGCAGTCCAATAAATATTTGGTGGCGTCTCTGGCAGTTCAAGCGAGCTGGACTTTCAAAGAAAAGGCCCCTCTATACCTTATTTCAGGAAGAAAAAAGCAGGAAGAATGAAGAATACTGGGCAAACAAGCTCCACATCCATGGCGCAGCGCCGCGGTGCGGCGGACGGACAACCGTTCCTGGGATTGTTTGCACGGAACGTGATCACGGAAACGTTAAGTGAGGCTGGGCATTTGATGTAAAGATAAGTTTTTGGAAGTTGTGATGATATCCCAATGCGGGAACCAGGTACGTAACTCGGAAAAGCCAAATCAAGTGCCTACTTTAAGTTTTGAGGACGGATTACATTTGCTGGCGTGTCTTCTAATTACCAACAACTTTCGCAAGGTCGAATCAACTAGCCATACATTTCTAGCCAAATAACACATTTTTTTCAAACGGGATATCGTGTTGTCTACCGCGAATACCTGTGTTTTCGTTGCTGTATACAGAACCGAAACTGAGGAATTACGCGGACATAATCCAGGCGTATTCAGCATGCCAAAGAAAAACTTGCGGATAGCTTTGTTGCCCTGGTGGAAACTTTGATAATATCCATGAATTAATAACTTGTAACAGAAATACTGTTGTTGTGGTCTGATTTTCTCGAAGATCCTCTCAACTGCTCGGTGAGATGCGGTGATAATGAGCGTCCAATTTTTTCTTTTTGTCCCTCTTTGGGTGGGACGATTAGGAAAGGTTTTTATGTCTCTCCTTGGGAGAAGACATTTTTATGCGTCTCTACACTATTTTTTCAAGGTATGCGTAGTTCTTGAGTGTGGAGATACGATAATACCCTTTTCTACTGTTTCTCTTTTACGTTCCTTAACTAGAGGCGTTTTAGAGCGTCTGCTCAACTGTTCTTCTTAGAGAGCCTCATAGGGAGATAGGCGACAACTTATTACCGCGGTGTGCACTGATTCGTGGGATGCATGAGACCACAAAAGCTGACTGGTGGGAAGCAAGGGTGGTGTGGCAGTTGACGCCTCTCTCCCTTTAGGGCTTTCTAGTTTTCCCTGCCGAGTAAGGAGTATTTTGAAAGCTCTCCGGGAAGAGAGACGACTATTGCAACCTTTCTCGAAGAGATACATACATTTTTTTCTAAACGTTTTCTGAAGAGACGTTCTCTTGTGCGCCAATTTTATCGGGTGATACCGGTTTGTCGAAACTAATGTAAACCTGAAGGAAAAGGCAGTAAGCAGTGTTAAGGCCATCCGAGAACCAATAGCACAATACAGTATTCGCAATTTTTTTAGGTCCAAATAGCAAACGTCTCGAAACGTTATTGAAAAAGAAATGGACGCCTCACTTCCAGCCCCCGAATTTGAATAAAGCCCTATAATTGTGTTAAGTGGTGCAAATAATGGCTGAAACTTATTTGTTTTGTAAGCATTATAAAGAAAACGCTTGTGAAGGTTGATTTTGCCGACATTATTATCATTATTTCTTTTTTTCATTTCTGTTTGGCGAGAATAGATAAGCCACTATGCAGCGGTAGCGGCGCTCATTGGCGGATCCAACGACTGCGTCGCGCGCAGGACCACTCAATCCGGCCTGAATCATAAGCCCAAGTCTTTTGGCGGCAACACACATGAGTAGCGTTGACGCTTTGCTCGGCCGCGATTGCTTGAAGAAGCGATAGCCAGGCATGTTCCTTGTGAAGACCTCCGCAGGCCCTTCCGTCTACTCTCCAAGCGACAGCAGCTCTTTCAATTTCGCAAGTGTAATCAAAATGTTTGGTTTTGTAGGGAGTATAACTTTAAGTGCACAGCACAGGGCACCTTCACTTTCAAGGGGAGTTTCCACTGCAACGGCTTGGGAAGATTAAGTTGAGATCCGAAGTTTTTACGACCTGTCCGTTTACAACTTCTTCCAGTCGCATCTTAAAACTCGCGCTATCCAACATTGAAGTGTTTTCTTTTTTTGGTGTGCGTGAAAATGTTCTTTTATTATCGTGCGGAAATTGGGGTTTGCGGACAGATCAAAGGAAAGCTACGGCTCTGTGGACTTTGTGATAGAATTCCCATCGGAAACCCTGCGGCGGAGGTCGAAAGCTTCGACATTAGCAGAACTGAACAACGGGACACACGTTTCTCTGAGCCTTCCTGTACGACACCGTGGACAGGGACCCTTTTAGCCGAATTTCTGACTATCCTAACACCACCCATCAGAATGCGATTTCGATACGACTTTCCCTTGCTTTCAACAGCGTGGCTGAAACACGTTTGGGCATGGCTTAATATGGATGATAAGTCTGATTTGAATACGTGTTCATTTTCATTTCACTGCAACCGGAGCAGAGCGAGTGGACTAACACGAACGGCGGTCCGGAAAAGTAAGGGCATGCGGATAACGGCGAATCCTGGCAAAGAACACGGACCGAACGCCTCCTTCCACCGTGACGACTCGACGCGTTTCTATCCTCTAATGCCGAATTTCAACTAAAAAAAGTAAAAGCCAAATCAGAAGGGAGAAGATCACGAGTGTAAAGGCTCATCACTCTACAGTTTTACGTGGCTACATGGTGCAGAACCCTGAATCCCCACGGCGACCTGCTTTGTGCGACCTGCGACTGTGTTATAAAACGTGACACTCGATTGATCGGTGTTTCGACTGATCTCACTTTCCATTCCGACCGATCACCTCTTAGTTTGAGTGATCCAGAGATGCACAAGTAACATGCGTGTAGGGTGAAGTCTGCTCGAAGCGGTTTAATAGGGTTGGATATGATTATATGAAAGACTAGTTAAAGTTGCGTTAAGAAAAGATCGGTTGAGATAGGTTAGATTGGTTTATGTTTAATTGGGCGTTCCACGATATCCCTCTCATTTATTTAGTTGATGTTAGGTAAGGCTAGGTTAGGTTCGATTAAGTTCTCAAACTCATGACATACAGCGGTAACAGTCAACATCGTTCAAGCAGGCATCTGAAAGCAGACTCTCTAATGAAGGGTCGCAGGCACATCTGGATCACTCGAATCAATAGTTGATCGATCGAAACGGAGCTACCAGTCGAAATCCAGATCTCTCGCTACGGGTCCTGTTCCTGTAAGGCAATCCTCTTCTAAACAATATGTGTTTAGTAGCATTGAGATCTTAAGCATTGCCCATCGGGATGGCTAAGGCTTTCGTTGAAATCGGTGTTATCGGTTCATCGGCTGTTTATCTCGTCAGCGGATAACAAGAACATCGCCGCCCGCATCGCACCTTTCCGCGCCGCCTTTTTAGGTGTCTCTATCAGAGATATTTGACTGCACAGCCACTCTGACCGCGGCGCACCGCCAAGACAGGAGAAGGGGCACCCAGCGGTGTGGGTGGTGCGGCGGCGCCTGGCGCCTGTCATAACGGAGACACGTGGAGAGTCTGCAGGGCACCATCAATGGCTCATTGTAAACACACTGCAAAGGGGGGCTTCATTTCAACCCCAGGAAGCACTCACTTCGATGTGAATGGCATTTCATTATTCTCTCACGCCAAGCTGTTTAATGGAGCGACACAAAATTGCTCTGATTGTAGTTGAGTTGGTTTTCAAACTGGTTTGTTTTTGATTATTGTTTTTAAAGCTTTTGAGACTGTTTATGAGGAAACTAGGCATTAGTTTGTAAATAAATTTGGGAAAGCGTTCACAATAAGCTTTAAGCCCATTTAGGAGATTCAAAGACGAATTTAAGAATAAAAAATCATCACCACCTTGTAAATGTGGGAATCAAAGAACTGAATAAAAATAATTATCAAAGGGTACAAGCTGGGTAAGTTAGAGATAGAACCATCCAGTTCAAAAAATGCTATTCCTTAAAACGATTTTTGGATGAGCGATTCTTGGAATAAGGAAATCACAAGCCTCTTGAGTTCGCAAAAGCGTGAAACCGCGTTTTTCGTTGCTCGCCGATTTTAGGCTCATCGGCTTATTACCATTTTCAAGGAGACGTCGTGAGCAAAAACGCATACTCTTTGTGCGCGTTTAAATGCTGTACTTTATACTAAGTAGGTACGACGCTTTATCGTAAGAAGGTGTGATCGTTTTCGGACTGCTCAAAGAAAGTCTCGTTTGGGACGTCTAAGAAGGTCTCATCGTCATTAAGGATCGCCGCGTGCGGGGTCTGCTTGCGTCGCTGCATTTTTTTCCAACCAATGTGCGTTTTGATGGAAACAAACTACAAACGGAAGTTTACCCTGCATTTTTCACCCATCAAGCGCGAAAGAGGTAAAAAAAGCAGTTGTTTAAAGCAGTTACCAATATTCTTACAAATTCGTAACTCAATCCTGTAAAAGTATTTAACAGACAGCGCAACGTCACATAAAATCTCAGTAGGCGAACCAAAAATTTATTTTCAGCCTCTGTCCTTTGACAAGAGTAAGGGAATCTAAGTGACAAAGGATTGATTCTTGAAAGTATAATGGGATCTTTTGATGTCGTACGATCATTAAAAATTCATGAACCTGCCGAAAATTTGTATTTGTCAGCCCTGCTCTCCCTAGCAATCCTTGTTCTCATTAGTTTCCGAGTCACTCTTTCGTTGGGGTGCATCATTGAAGGGGAGGGTGTGCCCTCTGCCCCTGGGGACGCTGGAGTTGAAGGGTCCCAATGAATACGATACACCCCGCAAAGTGAGAGCGAATTAGGACTGTCAGTTTCCATCAATATTTTTGCGTGGTCAGAGGGTACAGGACTGACATGCTGTCCACCCTCTATGCTCCTCCCTCGATCGCCCAGTCACAAACATCTTCAGACCTTCAAGTTCCGTTTCCTAGTCCTCTCGCACTCCTACCCCATTTGCACTTCCTCTCCCCCAACCCGCTCACCGCAACCAAACTCCCTCGACCTTCCCTCTCGAATACACCGTCTGCACGCTCGTGAAGAGAGTTACTTCCCGTTGCAACCTGATGACAAGAATTTCCAAACTGCCTCACTATTTAATCCTATTGAACGAATGATTTATGCGCGGTGCGGGTTCGTATCAGGTTTATAAGGGGTTATTTGATTGCCACACCGCAGTGCCTCACCGCTTGTCATGAGAAAAAGCGTCAATCGCGCTAACAACTTGTAACTTGAAGTCGCTCTTCCAATTCTAGCTCCGTACTTTATGGGGGAAAAAAAACGACAACTTAAGATTCGGGCTTATTTAGATAGTAGTCTAACAGAAATGAAGGCGTTCCAAGACACATGGCATGCGCTCTTTTGAATGGGTGAGCTCATGTCGACATACTCCACGAGAGAAACGGAACGAAAAAGTGGGTGTACTTCCTGTCTCAAACAAAATACAATTTCATCTGGTTGAGAAAAATAAGAAAAGAGGAGCTATATCGAAGTTTTCGAGTCTAATTTTTGAGACGCGGAACGTACCTGGTAACTTAATGAAATCATTACTGGTAACTTAATGAACTGGAGGAGATAAAAAACTTTGTAAAAGCATTTTCTTAAAAAAAAAAACAAAAAAAAAACACCAACGTAAAACTACCTTAGAAGTTTCCGAGCTTGCAACTGAAAAACAAGTCATAGTGCCTAATCATGAACAGAAATTGTATTAATCATTGAAGTTTTAAGTTGTCGTTTTTTTTTCAAATACAGTAATGGGCCAAACACTGAATTGCCTTTGATTTTACAAACTCAACCTTTAGTTTAATAGTGTTTATCTTTTGATCACCTACACTAGTCCTATCGCTTAATATTGAACAAAATATCGAAATCTAATCGTGATTAGCTTTGGCTCGATTCACCAAACATTAAATGAAGAAGATTTCGCAAATTGTAGAATAGGTACTAATTAACTTCAGCTCAGGTCATTCCTACCATGTCCAAAAACTGTGCTGCTCTCAATAAACGGCCCTTGCTTTGCTTTGGGAAAATTTTATTTCGCGTTGACATTCGAATACCTTCTTGAACCCCACTTTCTTTCTTTGGTTGTCTTTAACGCAGCTTTGTTTGAACGTGCCTGAGAAGGCGGACGCCAAGAGATGTTAATAGCTATCAAATCAGGCACTACTAGGTTTTGTTGACAAAAAAAAGCAAAACAAAAAAAAAACATACATCCCTGACATGAAAGTTCAGCGAACCCATTGCGTTCAAGGCCCCCATAAGTTTTCTTTCTTTTCCGGGATACTTTATCCGGCGGGATAAGGAATCTCGCGTTATGTGTTTGTTTCATTGGGTTACGAATGAGAGTGTTGAGCTGGTTTAACCACTCGTCTATATGAATGGCTTGCATGTTCCACATAAAGCAAGGAGTTTTCATGAAACTTCCCGATCCCTGCACCAACTATACTGTCATTCCAAATGGGAAAACCCCCCACACAGAGAAAAATAAAACCTGTTTCAGCTGCTCTTGTCCTAAAACTGGTAACGTGTGCCTGTTTTCGCAAAATTGTTTTTTGCTTGTTATTTGTTTAGTTTTTGACCGATTTTCAATTTAAAGGCTGGAAAATATAGGTGACATCTAAATCAACATTTTAAAACCCTCTAAACCAAAATCGGTCAAAAAGTAAGCACATGACAAGCAAAACACAGCTTCACGAAAACAGGGACACGTTACCAGTTTTAGGACAAGAGAACCTGAAACAGGTTTTATTTTTCTCTGTGAACCCCCTTAAAAAAACCAAAATAAAACACGCTAACAAAAATGCCGTGATGTATGTAATGTGATAAAAAATATTCTTTATCCTTCCTATTAAAAAAATCCCAAATATGGTATGCGCATCTAGATGAAAAACAAACAAACAAAAACATCTTTGCAAGTACGAAATCAACTGTCCGTTACCCTCCCCCCTTTTTTCTCTTTCACTGCTTCTTTGAAACTCTCCTCTCGTTGGTATTAGCGACTTCCGTTTCCCCGATATCGGTCAGCAATCATTAAACTCAAGTGGCACGAATCACTTCTTTCCATCAGTTGTCAAAATCGATGTGTGATCGTGTATCGAATATATCGCTTTTCTGAAGCAGGTTTCGGTGGCGCTGAAGCAAAATACGAGCGCCTGAGATCAGACCTGTAGCCACTGCCAATAAAAATGATAAAAGTCCTCGTCCGCCGTCTGTATTGCAGCACGCGGACGCCACTCTCGGACTTATTGGCACTCAAGACGCACAACAATTGCACCGATAACACAATAGCTATTCCTTCAAGTATACCTTCAAGCCGCACGCACATCGGTGGGTCCAACTTTTTTTTGCACATAGCCACGTGTTTACCCAAACTGTATTTGACTTGCAAAATTTTTTTCTGTGCGAAATGACAACACACAACGCTACACACGAAAATCATCGTGCTATCCTCTCATTTGAATATCGTTGTAATAGAATTCTGGACGCGTTTTCCTGCAAAAGAAGGTAACCCAATTCTGCTTTCTAAGGCATACACGGTACTCAGAAATAACCAACTTTTCAAATAGTGCACGTTGTGGTCACATTAAAATTACTGCGGTGACTACATCCAAAATGTAGTCACTTTGATCTTGACCTTGCCTGCTGATTGACCACTCAAGGAACCAGTGCCCAACCTACGTAAGCAGTCGCATATATTTAGCTTCTCCAAGTCTACAAACTCAATGAACGATCACGAGACATCACCGGTAAAAATTCAAGTTTCGAAATCTATATATATACTGTTAAGCCCGAAGTCGTTTTGCTAAAATGTGTCGCTAGTGATTCCGGAGCTTCCGCGGCGTTTCTCGCGTCGTGTCTGGTGTCAAACGGCGCGGGGCTTGCCCCTCTCGCCGGGAAAAATAACCGTTTTACGAAATTTCGACGGGGAGGAGCCCTTTTTTTTACCAATATTCCGAAACTGGTTTGTGGCTTAAATCCTCAGAGACCACTGAGCTGAAGAGTTGGTCTGCGGACAGCAATGACAAAGCGCGCTCATTGGCTGGGGCCCCCTCGAAACCTCGCCGAGAGCAGCCGAACACCCTGCATGGAACATTTGCATTGGTGTTTCGGAGTGATTATTAGAGGGCTGCGTTTGCATCAACACGAGATGTTTAAAGTTTGATGGTTCGGAACTATTGGTGAAGAGGGCAGCACAATGAGCCAAACACAAATCGATGTACCGTATTCATCGTCAGCGACTCTATTTTGAAAATTAGTAACATCAACAGAGCAAAATAGGTTCAGTTAGTAAAACAATCTCTGTTAAGAACCTACAATTCTATCCGAGACAAAAATCTTCAATAAATGGAAGTAGAAATCAATCAGGATGGAAGGATTAGGTTGGCCATTTGGTACAGAACCACTTTTAAGCACTAGCTGCTCCACTGACACCGGTAGGCCTACACGTCCAGTCACATGTTGTCTAGGTGAATTTTATCATTGGAAATTTGTCTAAATGGACGGACGTGTCACAGTACAGATGTTTCGGAGCCCAGATGATTATCGGCCTTTTCCATGTATATGATTGATTTCAGACAAACGGCAAGTTGTGTTCAAGGGATAATATCCTAAAACACCCTTCGTGAACTTTTTTCGACCCCACGTATTTCGTTGTTTCCGTGTCTCAACGTTGAAGAGTTGCATGTTTACTTCCGGATGGGCGGTCGCATTCATGGTATTTCAATCTGCCGTAAGAGCAGTTGTAGAAGTATAGCCATTAAAAAAAAGGTACCGTCGACGGGTCGGAAAGAAAGCTACCGGTAACCTCGATCACTGCATAAACGGGGATCCTATTTCTATCTCAGAAGCCAAACGCTTTTTGAAAACATTCCTAGGAAATACGATTTACAACAAACCCCATCACTTGTCAGCCATCTAGTTGCCTTTATCTTTCTTTTCTTTAAGTAATTCTGTGGTTACGTTGATTCATCAGCCGTTTCTACTGAAGCACGAGTCAGGAAAACATAGGACTTAGGGAAATGCCGCGCAGTTTCTTAGTGTTGTAAAACCATGTAGTGTGGTGACCTCATCCATGAGGTGACACATGAGTGTGTGTGATCCATGAGGTGACACAGGAGTGTGACACATGAGGGAGCGGATCGCTTTTAATGTTGCACAATCAGTAGGCATCTCGTCCCCATGGACGCCATGGCATGGGTCTTATGTCAACGGGCAAAGCAGTGCTGCGGGTGTGGCATTCTCATGCACGAGGAAAGTAATTTTCTTGGGGGTCTCGAAACTTTGTATAGGCCTTGGTCACCGCTCAACCCCCTGACACTCCGCTGTAACAAAGCTCTTACGACGCCTATCGTAACCTGGGGCCAAAACGACAACAGCGAAACGTGGATGGGAGTAACGTAAAAGGACTCGTCCACCAACAATGCGAATAAACGTATAACGCTGGAATGTTTTTGAAATCAGTTACATGATGGTCATATAACATCTATTTCAAATAATGTGAAGCCTCTCATTTTCGTGTGATATGTTCTTTATTACGTTTCGAAAGTCCGAGATACTGTAAGAATTATCCGACACATCAATCATGCAAGTCTTCCTCCGTGAGTTTGTAGGTAGGTACATACGAAACAATGACAATGAGTTACGACAGTGCCAAAAAAAAGAAAGAAAAACATAGATACTAAAGTTCAGCGAACCAATTGCGTTCAAGGCCCCCATAAGTTGACTTTCCTTAGATATATGTCTTGGTATAACATCTCAACGGAAAGCAGTTGGTAAACATCTAAATTCGTCATAAATATCGAAAATGAGGATGCATCCCATGTAAATCCTTTGAAAAACAATTTTCTACACGTTTGGATATTTTGAACGGGTCACGGCTCACAATTTATCTCTGTCCAAGAAAGTACGCTTACCAGAACATGTGCCCTATTGGTTTGCACCAAAGCGGTAAAAAAAATAAAAAATACTGCGACGATGCTAAGGGTAAAATCGATAGATATTGTTCTTCCCGACCAGGTCATCCACAGTAAGAAAAACACATAACCCTCTCATGAATTATCTTTGAGCCTTGCCAGAGTTTTCTTCCCTTGCTGACAATATACTGTAATGTAGTACGTCGTATTTACAAATTCAGTAGCCCGTCTCCATGTATTAATCAAGGCGCGTTTATTTTCTTTTTTTCTTTTCTTTGAAAATTAGAAAAAAAAATTATAACGATTTGGGCACCCAACTGGTGCCATATTTTAAATGTTCGATCGTCACAATCTGTTGAGGGTCGTGTTTCCAAGGTTTTGAAGTTGTAATCATCCGGTTACGTCTGACGTCCAATCAACAAGTTAATGGTTCAAAATGCGCTCAATACACGTTTTTGAGACGATTTAACGACTTTTAAAGTTCGATAACGACCTTGCTACAGAATTATTATCCTTCTTTGCGAAACGTTTTCCAAAAATGCGTTGTGTTTTCCAAAAATGACGAAAAAGTCGTACAATTCTGTTAAATTTTCTACTTCTCGATATCAATACGGTGCCACCAGACTGCACCTTTAGAAAAAAAAAAGAAAAAACTTTCCATCTTCTCCGGTTTCGGGATTGCATCCGCTCTGTTGGTGACCGACCAGTAAAGTGAATGCACAACTCGTTTTTCAAGCTTACATGAAAAGTATCCTGGGGTTGAAGAACGAGTGATAGGGAACGGCAAAAAACGATAATAACAAAAGCCACACTCAAGTCCTCGTCAAGGAAGTGAGATCTTAATACACCCCGGCATCCTAAACCTGTGTAAAAAGCAATAACAGAGTATGATGTCAAGACGGCGGCTGTGCGGAGCCGTATATGAATCAGACATTGAGAAATTGAGAGAAATAAAAAAAGACGAAGCTAAGTCAAAATCCCACTCAACCATGCATAAGATAATGTCAAAAAAGAAAAAGGAACAAAAAAGTAATGGCTCAAAAGCAGTTAAAGATGCTAGAGAAACCTTAATACTCGGGCGTATCCGGCGTTCAGGATCAGTATATTGTATGCAAGAGTTTACGAATTCACTCCTGTAAAATTTCGCCTCCCCCGTGGGAGCAATGATCGAGCACGCCTATTAATTTAGGAAGGGGTATTCTTTGCGGGGAACTTTCGAATCCGATAGATCCAAGAACGATCGGTGCTTAAAGCAGAAAAGAGTTCCTTCTCGTAAAGAGAGTCGACTAATGAGTAGTTAGTATAGTTCTAGAAAGGTAGGAATATTTTTTTCTTTTTTTTTACGGCAGTTATGATATGCTAGTCATTGTATCTACAAAACTGCTGTAGCCACAAAGTTGCACGCTAAAAATTTAGCAGTGAACATAATTGAAAATTACTTTGGGAAGGAAAATTTACTAGTAATTAGTGAAAAGTTAGCCACTATTAGCAAGGTATAGTGGATCACATTTCACTAATTAGTGGTGAATGTTCACTCCTAAAGTACATTTCACTAGTAATTTTTGTTTAGCGTGTAGGAGTTTCCTGTAGACGGGTTATACAGTTTCAAGCACTGAAACTCTGTACTTGCGAGACGGTTTCCATATAAGAAAAATTAGAGAGCGTTGCTTTAAAACAAAAAATCAATGGATTCATACTCCTGGTGGTAAACTCCTTTTGGTTTCTAAACTTGATGGCCTGACAGTGCTATGAGCTCGCATTAGAAGTATAAAAGGATGGTCTAGGAAAGCTTTCAAAAGTTTTCTACGTAGAATAGCGTGGGTCGCTTTAACCTGAAAGTACTCGAGACGGACTGTAGGCTTAGGATGGCTTGAATTGATTCTTGAACAGGATTTTTCCCCCAAGATAAAGTCTGCAGGCAACATATTATCGAGATAGCAAGTAACCCACTACAAAAAAGCCTGTTTGTTTCAAAAAAGTTACATGTTGAGATGAAAGTTTTTTTTTTTTTTAAAGCGATTACTTGAGGAAAAAAGGTTGTTCCCCTTTAGTGAGAGTAAGGCGGTATATCACGGAGAATTTTTTCATTAAGTGTCAATACATTAATGTCGGGAAACCACAAAGAACCGTACCAAACTATTTTGATAAGATTTGACCTTAAGACTCGGCATCGGAAATCTGTAACTTCCTGATTGAGATTATCACGCGAATAGTCCTTTGAAATTGAGGAGATGAAAGGATATCTTAATTAAAGAAAATGCTCCTTGCAATGTGTGTCAAGATATCCTATGTTTGCTTTTCACAACCGAAGAATGTGTCCTCATACGATGCTCCAAACAACATTGCACGAGGAATAGTTTGTTGAATACGGATGTCTTAACAATGAATTTTCAGTGCGTGAGCCCCGCTGAACTTGAAGTGTTGTACTACGTCAGACCGAGTAATACGCTTCATTGCTTTGTGAAAGAATTTGTTCTGTTCCACAACGAACAAGTGAGCCCCTAAAAAGTCGTATGTGCCGAAATCGGATAAAGTATTCTATTTATGTCCTATGGATCGAAGCCCTAAAGTATTAAGTGGGCATTTTACGTCACGAAAAAATGAATTGAAAAAAATAAAATAGTAGAGCCATTAAATTACCAACCAAGGTGAGTCGTTTCCTATTTCGGCTATTGCGCGGCAACCACAGTATTGATGGGTTGTCTCCAAAGCCCATAAGTCTCGTTTTCCCGGCTATTTCATGTCACAGACTTACGCAGATAGTATAATTACATCTGCATAGTTTAATAAATATCTTGATGAAATGAACCGGTTAAGCATATTAAAGAAAGGTTCGGCGCATTTTTTTTGGTTATAATTAAATTTAAAAAAAAAAAAAAATCAAAAAAAAAATCAATAAGGTTAAGAGCAATGGCAGGTTTGGGAGACTAATCGGGGTGCCAGAAACATATGTTGGATCAAAAAACTGGGTGTTTCGCAGGGTGTTGATGTTTTGAATTGCGACTTGACTAGTTTCTTATAGATGGCTTGTC
>Ga0058701_10000814_pt1 | contig 21083 bp, 14 predicted proteins | sample AgamicOrMae_FD_97039 | JGI IMG/M metagenome (GOLD analysis project Ga0058701, IMG submission 97039) | Agave microbial communities from Guanajuato, Mexico - Or.Ma.e | ecosystem: Host-associated > Plants > Phyllosphere > Phylloplane/Leaf | place: Guanajuato, Mexico | collected 2012-06-04 | reverse complement strand
GGGGGTAGTAGGCGTTTTGCACCCGAGTTACTATGATCACAAATCATCATTAGGGGGATACTACAAGTGTCGGTGGGTCCGGTGTAAATCTGCGATTTACACCTGACAACGTTCCCTTGTTAGGTTAAAAATATAAATACCGGTAGTTAAGATTTAACAAGATTTGAAAAGCCCACAAGCTTAAGTTCACACCTGCGTACGAGTACACCACACATAATTTATCCAAGAAAAAACAAAATTTTCACATTTAATTTTTATCGATTTTTCCAAGCCCCCCAAAAATGCCTACCTGCATATTTTTTTAATTATTATTTATTTATTTAAGGGTTTGCAACAATTCTGGCTAGCGGTAGGGGTACCGGTATCGGTGATTTTTTATAACTCGCGCCATACTTATCGGGTGAAACAATCCATTTCGCTGTGGTGGCTATGGTGTGGGGAGGGTTTTTCGTGTCTAACAAACATATTACTTTTTATTTAGAAGAAGGACCCCTGTTCCCATAATTCGATCAACTCAACTACTTGACGTTTTCCGGTTACCCTCCCCTTAAAGAGCATGACGCCATTTATGGACAGCCCCTCAGCAACGAGGCGCCAGTTAAAGACGCCAGCGTTGCTCTGCAGTGCCTCGACGCCGCTTGGGTCAGTAACGCATGATAACCTCCAAGTAGCCGATGACGATAGAAGGTACGCAAAAGCTCAGATTTAAAGCCCAAGCGAAAGTATTCACATTTGTCACCAAGCTGATGACGAAAACGTACGGTAACTCATTGTCAGTCACTTAACATTTTCATTCACCTTTTACTAGAAAAAATGAAAACAAGAATTTTATAAACTTTGATATGAAGAGTTGAATTTAGAAGACACGATTTTAAAACATATGTACTAAAATGATGGAATTACGGATAAAATTCTGAGAGTGTGTTGCAGCTGGCGAAATCCTTCCAATTTAGTGAGTGAAACGTTGCTTTAAGTTTCTTATGCCAAGTTACAAAAAACTGCCGTTTTTTTAATGATTTTTTAATTTTAATGGATTTTAGTCATCATATAAAAAAAATATTGTTCGATTGAAGGTTTCGTTTCCAATAGAGGCAAATTTAGGGAGAAAGTCAAGAAATCATTTCCCTCTCACCTCCCCCACAAAAAAAGAGAAAAAAATGCTTATGGAATTGGAAAAATAATGTCGGATAAAAAAGGAAAAGCATGAGAAATAGAAAGACAGAAGAAAGAAGGAGAGATGCAATAATCGAAAAAGATGAAGTGAAGAGAAATGTAGAGGTATTAAATTAGGCAACCCGCGTGACTTTTTTACAGGGTCCTTCTGAAAAGCAAGTCTAGATTAGTCCCTCCTAGTTTAATCCGTCTAAGAAAAAATAATGACTTTCGCAAACTCAAGTATGACTTTCCTACCTACAGGGCTCCGATAAATCCCTTCTAATCTAAGTTTTATTCGACGACACTTTCCGCCGGTAGTTCACTAGCTTTGTGTGAAAATTCACCAAATTTAAGTTCCCACAAAAGAAAAAGAAAAAAAAACGAAAATACTGTGAAAAATTATTTCTTTCGTGTTGGAATAGACCCCAAAATATTTTTTTGCCCAACATTTGAGATCGCAATTTGTAGTAAAAATAATTGATGAGCCCTTCCTAAAAATGAAAAAAAAAAACATGTACACGACTTTCTGTATTTATCGGTCCTTTGGGCGCATGCTCTGTGCGGATGATAAAAATATGACTCTCATAAGATCTCTCCTCGTCTCGTGAAATTTTTGAGTCAGACATTATCTGATATATACTTAAAAAAAGCTGTCTCGTGCTAAAAAGTGCGGCGGGTGTGATGTGACACCAAGAAAAATGTTAGAGTTCGGTGATTAATTAGGATCGAATGATCTTAGTCAAAGGCGTTATCTCCATCACAGCTATTTTTTTTCGCGACTTCTTGTTACAAAAAAAAATGCGATCAACCAAATTCTAGGCAATGCCCTTTCTTAGAAATATCAAAACGCAAGACGTTTGTTTCGAAGAATGAATAAGTATAACGTAATTATCGGTAGTTTTGGAAACTGCACGATTGAAATTTGTGTGTTTACTTGAGAATTTCTGGGAACTGGTGAGGTTGATATTTAGTAAATACTTTGTTCATTTAGATTTTGTTATCGGTGCGATAGTTAATATAAATTATTTCACTTTTGCTATCCGCAGCATGAGGAGAAGGGTTTAGTCAACCTCTCGAGCTCGCAGTTCCAAACTGAACATGAAGTAAATCAAATTTGATAAATTTAAGAGAGTTAATTTAAACACTAATTACTTTAGGAAGGGAGGAGTATATCAATTATATGACTTTTAAGGCAAGTATTGGAATTTTCAATAAGTTTGATACTGTTTGAGTGCAGTTCGACCGCGCGCTGCTTACGAAAAATAAAAATAATAAAAATATCTTTGAATTGTCAATGTAAAAAATTATTTTTTTTCCCTCATGGGTTCTAACCTTTTTGTACAATTGAGAATTAACGACACACAAGTGCGTAACGGCGGCCGATTCCAGTTCATCATAAACAATGAAATTAAAGTGTCCATATTTTCACAAAATTCGATTTTCAAACAAGAATAAACAAAACATTTGTAAACAACGTTAAACACGTTATCGGTAATGCCAATGTCATAACGTTCTCAAGACTACAAAATTCCAAACATACGTTAATAAAATCAAGCTTTTTGCCAAAGATAGGACCAGCCGCGACGGCGCGATAGCGAGTTCAAAAATTTTATCTAATCTTCACCCTTTTCTTAAGTCTCTCTGATGCAGCAGAAATGCATTAGTCAGTCAGGGGAGTCCACGAAGTGAACATTATTTTAAAAATCGGGCCAGCACGCTTCCTATATTTTAGTGACACGTTGAAGGAATATTTGACTCAATTTTTCTTTCATATCAAATAAGAAAGACAAAAAAATACTTAACAGCCAAGACGCCCTTTCAACGTAAACTAATAACCTGGGAGCTAAGGAGAAAATCAGGGGGTTAACGGCACAGCGATGTCGTTTTAGCCACATTGCAGCAGCTGCCTATCCTCCCCTTGTTTGCTCTAGGCTATCTCAGACGATCAGATTAGGTCACACAGTTAGTACTCATTTCCCGGGCCGTGCGTTGACTGATTTCTTTCCTTTTTTTGTAGGGAGCGGGTACTTTAAATCGCCTCTGCCTGGATGCGTTCCCTCAAGCACAGACAATGATTGTTTCTAAACTTTCTCGCGACTACTTCCCGTAACATCCTTCAAAGGAATATATCAGTGACGTATGCATTTGGTGATAAAGGGTACAATTAAAGAACAACTTCATACAATAAGAATATTTAACCATCATGTTCCTCATTTTTCTTCTTCTTGAATACAATTAGTATTTACAGTACTACTTTATTAGCTCCTAACGGTAGCTATACTAAATAATGTAACATTGGAAAACGTCTTTTTACAACAGAACAAGAAGAGGATAGCGGATAAAATGGCTGTTAAGTAAAGAGACTGCTCCTTGACTAACGAGGCCTACGTCAAAATTCAGAGCTCAGTCTTTTAAAGCCAAATATCCTTGTAAATAATTAAGTAATAATTCCTAATATACACACAAAATAACAAGAACAAGGCACGTCCTGTATTGGATGGAATGTCTGATAAGGGCCCAGCGTTGTCGCCGGATACTAATTTAATTTTACTACATGTAAACATATACACGATCTATAAACGTATTAGTGACGTATCTCTTAACTAATCGGAATGCTATGAAAATCGGGCCTAACGTGGAATGATTTAGGCCCAGTGTTTAGGGTTCTTAGAGCTTACTTGTTTATGTGATGCATTTAAATGTTCTCCGGAGAAGAAAACTGGGGTGAACAGTTCCGTCACGTTGAACGCTAAATTTTATCTCTGAACACAAGCGATTCCTCAGTAAACGGAGGCCAGATTTCAATCGTTGTGGCGCACTCATGCTGTAAGCGACCCATAAAAAGTTTTAATGATGCGTTAAAATAATTTAATTGAAAAAGAGAGGGGGAATCGTATAAGAGGAAATCATTAATAGCATATGCAAGAATAAAGAACACTTTTCTAACAATATGGTACATTTTTTACACTCACACTCGATATTTTTGATTACATCACACATCCTCCATAGATAGTCTTCATATATCCTTAAACAACAATCAGAGCCGCTCTGACAACCATTCAACATATAATAACTAGATATGCGCATCAATTAGGTGCCAATGCACAATATCACATTATGGTACTCTCGTAACGTACCGATGGGTACCACTAAAAAGTACGTGTACCATTAATAACGAACAACTTATCATTCATTTGGTGCGCAAAACGTAATCAATATCTCGCTCAAATTTTAAGTAGTATCCAATATAACGGATTAAATTTCAACGAAGACGTCAACGAAATTCCATTGAAAATTAATATTCGGCAAGCTTCAATAATCATCCAGATGACTTAAAAGCTATCCTTACCGCACGACTCGGCTAATACTTTCAATCCTCGATGACTTATATTCCTACATTCTCTTGCGCGCAGCAAAAAGTCACCAAATTTTTAAAACGGAAAGGTTTTGCACAAAAATAACAGCCCAAATACCAAAATACGAATGCAGTGCGTGACAAGCACAAACACGAATCGATCCAATAATTACCGAACAGTTTAAACCGCCCGAACAGTTTAAACCAAAACGAGTGTCGTTGGTTTAAAACGTTTCTTTCCGAAGTGAGCTGTCGGATTTAGGATTTATTCATAAAACATCGCCGCAAACGTCTAATTTGAGCACTTGATCTATTTAATAGGTCAACGAAGGCACTATTATCACTTGCTGTTCGGAGCAGCAAACGTCTGTGACGCTCAACTTGAGTTTCTCATACGGCGAACCGTCAGCCGAATACTAAGACACTGTTCGACAGTTTTTCAAGGTGCAAAGACGGTTTCGCTTCATCACCGGCGCACATTGAAGGTGGTTTTCGGTTCGAAATGACTGCCGATGGTCCGCTTAATCCAGTCTCGGACGGCGGGGATCGAACTGAAGACAGACGGGTGGCGCCCTCTGCCGCAGTTGCTGTGGTGGCTCAGCAAGCCCTGCAGTTCCCAAACGTTGTTATCGTTGGAGCACATCAGCGGAGATCCCTCGTCACTCTGGAAAAGGAAAACATCTACGATTCAGAAAAAATATCCCACGAAAAATGGACAAAAAGTTTTTATGACAAAAGGACGTTTCTATAAAAAATAACTTTTGTTTCTTTTCGTTTGAAAAAGCGCCTAGGGTTAAAAGAACATAGGAGCATTGGATTCCTTAAAGAATGATTCGTTAAAAATAGCAAACATTAATTCAATAACTTTCATTCTTGATCACCATGTCAGACTAACAAGTGAGACCGCTATTAGGGAAGATGGATTTCAAAAACCTGCATTTGAGTACCATTAGGTCCGATTAAATTTTCTTTTCCGATCCTCATTAATTAGTGCCCTCATGGTTAGGTTAGGTTTAAGTAAGGCTATGTACGCGGTTTAAGCGGACAGGAGGTTTGTTTAGACGAGGCGAATTGAGGTGGAGCTGTTTGGATGAGGACATACCTACATTCAAGACGGCATAAGGGGCAAAGTGGTAAGAAATTGTTTGGACTATTTATTACTAGTATGTCTAAAAGACATCCTTTAAACGCATTTCGTTATCTAAGTCAGCACGGTACGCACATAGCACGGTGACTTGTCCGCATCAGTGAAACCAGCGCACACGTTGTCTTCGCTGATAAATCCATTGTAATGTGCCGAGGTGTTGCAAGCGGCGACATCAAAGGTTGGGACAGGCAGGTAGAACTGAGCGAAGTTTGAATCTGAAAAAGAGAACAACATTAATGGTCCAAATCAGCAGCTCTGCGAATTTGTTTTCAACACAGAATTATCTTTAGGGATGCATCGATAATTTAAAAGGTTGAATTTTCCACTTCCTGTGTTCCACCTTATATCGCCAAACGGAGCGCGGTAGAAGTAGAAGAGGCACAAGCCACTTTACCAAGCTTAACCCAGTGCCGCCCAGTGATGCCGTCCGGAAACACACAACTTCAATTTAGGGGATCTTTTCAGTTCAGTATTGTCACAATTAAAAAAAATATATCACCCCTCTGGAAACCGGTAATTTAATAATTTGGGCATTTTCCAAAGCTTAAAATTGCGTATTTTAATAGAAAAAAATCCATCCAATTTCTCTTGGGCTAATTTTCACCCCAAATAGTCTGGGCTGTTGTGGGTTAAGTTAAAGTAACTCAACGGTCGCAAAACGCCTGTTCCTCCCACCGGAAAAAAAAATCGGCAAAAGACTTGGCGACAGCTGGTGGCAATGCGAGGCATATCAATCTTCCGAGCGGGGCAACAGTAGTGCAAGACCCATAGCCTAACTAACCTACGTAAACCTAACTTACGCGGGTAGGGAATGTTCAAATGTAGTAATGGTTGATCGTAAGATGGATCATAGGAGAAAATTCAAGCTTTCAAACAGTATGTAGACTAGGTACTCGAGAGTCCTTAACTGAGGGCATCTGAAGTCAGGTCTGGTTAGGTGTCGGAAAGGTCAGGGAAAATAAGATTACCGCGGTGAAAGAAGGTTAAGTAAGGTTAGGTTCTACGTTTTTTCAGGGGTGGTGAGGTTCAAAGCGATTTTCGGTGGAGATGGTTGGATGAGGGTAGATCAGGTTGCATTTCCATCGGAGCTCTTTCTCGACAAGTTGGCTCACCTCCTGGAGAAGTAAAACCCCATCCCGCGGTAACGCAAATATGTTGCTGAACATTGTCTTGTTCCGGAAGACAGATGGCTGCTACTTTATTGGTCAACCTGAGCGGGGATTTCGTCTCGATGAGCACGACGTCGTGGGTGTACAACAACTGGTTGAACTTGACTTGAGGGTGTGGTAACACGCTCTGGACAGCGCGACTCTGGGTCTCCGGATTGGCGTAGTCGTACATGGACCCACCCGCGTACACGATCCAATCGTCCGGAGAAAGAGCCTTGTCACTGAAAAAACAACAACAAGTTAACAACACTGGGTTTTAAAAGAAAATAGAGGGGCTGTGAATGAAATGAGCTAACGCAAACAACGTTGCGATTTAAACTCACATCACTGAAAAATGTTCCCATTGCTTGCACATTTGAAAGATCATATGATTAAGATTCCTTACCGTGAGCGCAGACAGTTGTAAGATGCCAGAAGCCAGCTGGGAGAAATAATACTGGCTGTACAACTAGTCTTAAGGCGACTGTGATAGAGGATTGCCATCCACGGAAGTTCGCCGCTGGCAGCACCGTCACCGTTGGCTAACCTGCCTGCGACGTTGTCCACAGACGGAGTGTGAGTACCGCACGCTGGAAACAACAAACATTGGTAATGAGTCTTCATTGGCAGAAAGTGCCGAGATAACTCCTTGTTGCCCCCTCCTTCAGAGCACACCCATGTTGTGATATTCAACTGAGAGGTATCTGGACACATGGTCAAAAATGTACTCACTGAATTCCTTGCAGGTGATTTCGAGCACGCTCGAGCAGGTCTCGTTGGAGAGCTCCAGCTGAGCTGGGAGGTGGCCCTCCCCTCCTGCGTTCGCCTTCAACCTCAGGACTTTCGTCGCGTTCGTGGGTCGTCGCTCTGTGGCCACAGAGCCGCTCAAGCCGAGACTCCTGCACGTAGCCTCGCTCCAGTACAAACTCCATTCGTCGGTGTTGCACACCGGTAGCCATTCGTCCGAAGACGTCCTGCCGAAAAGACGATGCGAAAATTATTAAATCTTCCCTCTGTGAACACTGCACAGTGATTTTGAGGTGTGTGCTTTTCAAGGTATATGAGGATGACAGAGATGCAGAACTTATATGTGTAGGCAACCACGACAACTAAGAGTCGAGTGGGTTGCCTATCTCCGCACTCCGCGATCGCGAGCATTAACAATCGAACAATAAGTTGTCAATGGGCATCATGGATTGTTAGATTTCCAGGACAAGCTTAATTTAGACAAATATTAAAAAAACTATTGCTAATTTAAAAAAATATTTAAAAAAACAAACCTTTTTTTAAAAAAAAGAATCGATTTGAACTCGATCCCAATTGGGTTCAAGCTATTTTTTTCTTTTTTAAAAAAAAGTAAAGCATCAGTTAGGTCTGGTATCCGAAAAGACTTTTAACGAGACGGTAACGCTCGTGCCACGTGCAACTATGACAACGTGCGCGGACTCTTTTGAGAGTATGTTAAAAGGATTAACGTGGTTTCCTTCACCTGATTTCTAAAAGATGCGATCCATTTTGGACTCGAACGCAGTCCCATTCATCGCTTCTGTCCGGGCAATCGTCGAGTCCGTCGCAGACCTGGGATCGAGAAACACACCCTCCCGTCTTGCATTTGAATTGGTCCAAAGAGCAGTCTGAAACGAATTTACAAATACTTTAAATGATTTCATTCCATTAATGAAGATAACGTACGGAATATCTTTTAGCAGAAAAGGGTTTTAAGCCCGTCAGACAAGATACTTACCACAAAGTTGCTCATCTTCTCCATTAGCGCAGTCGGAGACGCCATCGCAGCGAAGAGAGGTAGGAATACACCATCCTTCCGGACAGAGGTACTCTTCGTTGCTGCATGAATCTAAAGTACAAGACCCATTAAAAACTTTGCTCTTAAACCAGCGAATTTTATTTCATTTAATAAAAAATAGGTACCTTGACAATTTCTCTCATCTATGTGATCCTCGCAATCCGCCTTGCCGTCGCACTGCCATAGCGACGGAATGCAGCGTTTCGATGGACATTGGAACTCGTCGAATTGGCAGGTCCAGTTTGCTGCAATATAGCCAACGAAAAAATGATTAAATAATACGAGATACGTTAAGTAGGAGTTACTCAAAGACGTTCGAGAATAAAACGATCTCGGTTTTTGATTTTGTGATACAGTTTTTATTTAATTCGTTTGATCTGTAGTTCGCATGTTGGCAGTTCAAATCAACGAAAAGCAAAAAAAATACTAACCACAGTTGGCTTCGTCGCTACCGTCGTTGCAATCCACGATGTTGTTACAAACGAGGTGACGCTTCAGGCATTGGCCACTTGAGCACTGTGACAAGAAAACAACTCATTGGGTATCCTGTGGAGAATCGAGCAATACATGTAATGGTGACGTTGGCTAACCTGGAAGTTGCCAGGGCATCCTTCTTCAATGCAGTTCTTTTCGTCTGATCCGTCCGAACAGTCCTTCACTGAATCGCATTTCGAAGATAGGCTTACGCAGTATGCACCTTCTCGCGATGTCCCGTTCTCGCACTGGAATTGGCCTGAAATCAGACGCGTAATGAGCTGGCCGTCGGCAATCAGTATTTTGAAGCACTCGCATGAGGAGCTACGCACTGCTACCAACCTACCTATAATGTGAGCGCTCGTCATTTCCTCAGATATTGTTACTGTACCACATACTGTATTGATTTAATGTCATCAAATAAAGGCGTTTGTTTTGCGCACGTTTTTTTAAAAAAATTCTCTCCAGGAAACCAAATACAAATGCAGGTGATCGAAAACTTGACAGATCGGATTGAGAGGTTGTGAATTACCTGCAGCACATTTGGAGAAAACTCCTTGAAAGAGAATGGCGTTGGGTGCCCCCGCCTCGGTGGCTCTGGCGATAGACGAAGAAACGCTCGCATCAGTCGGTACCGGTCCAGCCTCATTTCCCAGGTTCCTCATCTCCTCAGAAGTGTTGGGGGTTTCAGTCATTGCCTCTCCGTCGCTCACGACTGGAAGACTGTCAGTCGTACCAACTTCCTCTTCCGACATGGATTTACCCGCCTTATCGGAGAGCTCGTTTATCCTTCCCGTTTTATCGAGCTTCTTGTTATATTTCTTTTCGTATTGCCTTTCATCTTGGCTGTTGAAAAGGGGCTTCTTTTCTCTTTTCCTGACAAAAGTTTGGGGACTCGAGCCCTCGTCGCCAGCTTCGTTCTCGCTGTCGAGCGCTTGCGCGGGAATCGCTGGCGCTTCAGTGGACTTGCTCTCTTCACTCCTGTTCACCGTTTCAGCAGAAGAAGCAGAGCTTTGTTCCGAAGTGCTAGACGCCGAAGTCATCGTGGTGACTTGAGTCAAGTCCGGACTGAGCTCCACTGGGTTCAGCGAGTTTTTCTGGTCGTTGTCCAGGCGCGGTGACTTCGGAGGTTCTGTTTCAGCTACAGTCTCTTCAGTCGTAACGAAAAAGCCGTTGTCTGGCAGGGGCGGGTAGTTTGGGTTCGCGCTCTCCTCGATGTTCTCAGCTGAAGCAGGAGCTCGCTTCTCATCTGCTGAAGTCTCGGAAGACGGTTGATTTTCAGCGGGCGCTGAAATGGATACATTAGCCTCACCGGACTGAGCTGGCGCCTCGGTGGCGACAGCTAACTGGACTGATTCTCGGCTGTTTACAGCGGAATCAGACGCCGGTGAGGCTTTGGCTTCCCCCGACTCCGTGGAAGTTTCAGCGCTGACGGGAGCTTCGCTGGAAGAAGACTGGTTTTCGGCTGATTTGTTTGATTCTTCGTTAGGCGCTGATCCGGACATTTCGGCAGAAGTGCTTGAAGCCTCGTGAGAGCTTTCAGTGGATGATTCAGCGACAGCCTTTGCAGGCTGCTGCTCGCTGCCTGACTCTTGCGATACAGATCGCTCAGTTGAAAGTTCAGCGGATGAGAGCGCTGATTCAGAAACTGATTTCTTGGATGCGACTGATGACCCTGTGGAGGGCCCTGTGGACTGTTCAGCGGAAGAAACTGGGGTCGTTTCAGGGGATGGCTCAGCAGATGGTTCAGGAGAGGGCTTAGCAGATGCCTCGACAGAGCTTCCTACCGGCGTTTTCTCTGATTCTTTTGAAGACGGTTCAGCTGAAGGCTCTGCTGATGGTTCAGCCGAGGGTTCAGCCGATGGTTCAGCTGATGGTTCTGCCGATGGTTCCGCCGACGGTTCTGCCGATGGTTCTGGAGATGGTTCAGGTGATGGCTCTGCGGACGGTTCCGCAGATGGTTCAGCCACTGGCGATGACTCTGCACGGTGTTCAGCAGATGGTTCAGCTGATGGTTCAGCCGATGGCTCAGGTGAAGGTTCAGCAGCAGGTTCAGGAGAAGGTTCAGCAGAGGGTTCTGCCGAGGGTTCAGCCGAGGGTTCAGCTGAGGATTCAGCTGAGGGTTCAGCTGAGGGTTCAGCCGACGGTTCAGCTGAGGGTTCAGCCGACGGTTCAGCGGAAGGTTCAGCAGAAGGTTCAGTGGGCTGATCAGGCTTCGAGGTAGAATCCGGTTCAGCGCCCATAGGTAATATTAGTGATTCATGAGTGTGTTCGCCTTCTTTGGGTTTGTCAGCAGATTTATCTGGAGAGGGCTCGGCAGACGGTTCTGCTGACGGCTCTGGGGATGGTTCTGCAGCGGGTTCAGCGGAAGGTTCTGCCGAAGGTTCAGCGGAAGGTTCTGCTGAAGGCTCGGCGGATGGTTCCGCGGACGGTTCAGCCGCTGGAGAGGGCTCTGCAGAAGGCTCAGGCGACGGTTCAGCCGATGGCTCAGCTGACGGTTCAGGTTCGGCTTTCGGTTCTTCCTTGATCAAAGCCGCATGGGTATCATTCATATGAGCTCCTTCCACTGCAGGCTGATCAGCAGCTGGTTCGGGCTCAGGCGATGCCTAAAACCAGAAATGTGGAAATCAATCAGAAATGTAAACAATATTAAACGTGATATTGCACTTTACATACACGAATAAAGTCAGGAAAGACATTGATTTAATAATTATAAGAAGTTTTCGACAAGGAAGGTCTACGAGAAAAATGAAAACAACCCACCCTGGACAAATTTGAGCCCGTTAACCTAATTTTATTGACAAATCGCTTTTGACAATATCTTCTCCGAGTCGAGGAGCATCTCTTGATCATTAATCAATGGTCCACAGGTTTATCCAACAACTTACAGATGGTTCAGCTGCAGGCTCCGCTGATGGTTCAGGCTCGGCCGACGGGGAGGGCTCTGCAGAAGGCTCGGGAGAGGGTTCAGCTGATGGTTCGGGAGAAGGCTCAGCTGATGGCTCCGGTGAAGGTTCAGCTGATGGCTCCGGTGAGGGTTCAGCCGAAGGTTCGGGTGAAGGCTCAGCTGCAGGTTCAGGTGAAGGTTCGGCTGACGGTTCAGGAGAAGGTTCAGCTGCAGGCTCGGGAGAAGGCTCAGCTGAAGGCTCGGGTGAAGGTTCAGCTGCAGGTTCAGGAGAAGGTTCTGCTGAAGGCTCAGGTGCGGGTTCCGCAGCTGGTTCATCTGCGGGCGGGAGGTCATTTAATCCACCTGTCAGAGAAAATTGAATAAGAGATCTTACACTGAGCATATCGAATAACGCATTACGGTTCTCAATTTTGAAACATAGCTTGAAATTACGCCTTGTTTGAAATTCACAAAAAAGGAAAACCAAGGAGTATGTAAGTAGGGCCCCTATTTACTTGTACATGCAAGGAGCAACGAGCAATCCAAAAAAGATCTTACCAGGTGTTTGTCGACAGTTGAGACCTGTACTGTCCAAATAGAGTCCCTCCGGGCAAGAGCACATTTTGGTCAAAGACGAGCGATCGAACGAACAGATATGCGAGCATCCGCCATTCACCGTCTTGCATTCGTCGAACAAATCTATAACAAATAAATGATGTTAAAAGCAAGACAATACAAGTATGCATGCAACATAAGATCATGTCGGGATCCTAAAGTCACCAAATAACGTCGAAAGAGAAGGATGACGGATAACTCACCGGTAGTTGACACCGTATCGGACTTGATTAGATATTCATTAATAAAACTTCCTTGAGTATCGAGACTGTTCCTGAGTTTTTCGCGAATGATATCCTTGCTTAGAGGTGCCTCACTTTCGGGTACATTGTTCTTCATCTCCCAACCAACACGGAATTTCACGATCACGCTGCCAGGCCTGTGTTCAAATCAAACGTCAAAATACTAAAATACACAAAGATACAATCTACGAAACACGAAATTGGATCAACAAATATTAAGATGTTTCGATTTTTTCTCCTTGTTATGACATCGTTTTCTTCTTTCGTAATTTATTGAGGCCCTACATAAAGCTTAAGGCCTTCAAGGCCGCTAAAATTTAAATAAATAAAAAAAATACGGAATAAATCATAAACTTCATAATTTTCGTAATGACGAGTTTAAAAAGGAATATTTTGTTAGTAAGATGATATGTTATTAGTCTAGAAAATTAGAGCGAAATTATTATTTCTTTCTTAAAAAATCATATTAATTGATCATCGAGGGAGTTTCCAATGGCGGTAAAAATTCATCGATGAAAATTTTGTATAAAAAAAGAAACTTTCTCAAATTTAAAATAAGGTGAGAAAATATAGTTCTATTACATATATTTAGATAGGGAAATGAATGCAATCAAAGAAAGTTGGCTGGAATTAGGGAGTCATACTCTTAACTGATAGACACTCGTAATCGATTTGAAAGTATGGCAACTAGCCCAGATGAACAATTTTTTTCGTAGCGTTTCCATCAACGAATTGCTTTGGCCATTAGTTTTGATTTACTAACCTAAACTCAACAACTTTGACGTTATATTCGACTGCGCCGTACTTCTGGCTATCTTTGTCGACTATTCTGGACATGATCTGCAACAAGAAAAACGGTTTAGCGCAACGAGGAAAATTGCAAGCAGAGAGTGCTTACGATTTCAACCAAAACGAAATATAACTTTATTGTGTTGCCAAGCCTGATGATGACGCCTAATTTTCGGTAATAGACTACTGCCACCAAAAAGTAAGCGGCACGAGGCTTGACGACGGGTAAACTCGCTTAACTGGATTAAGATTAAGCGCGTCGGTCTGCTAGGCTAGGCGATGAATGGAACCTCCAAGGTTCAAAATGCAACCATTTAAACTTACAGTCTATAAACACTTACCTCTTTTTCGAGTTCCGAAGCCATTTCTTTGAAGAGAGGCGAGGATTTGTTCGATAGTGTCTCGTTGTATTTCTCGTTTTCTATAGTGAACTCTCCATCGACAACACGAGGAACTGAAAAAAAGCAAAGTTATTTAATAATCCATACAGAAATAACTTCAGAGGTCCTCGATGAAATCGTTTACTTAAAAAAATAGATTTCGATCATGAACAATTAACTGTTCCAGTCCACACGATGCTTTTCGACGTCTTTAAATAAATATTTAATTAGCATTAAAAAGTTTAGAGTTACCATACTTCAATGATTTCGGGGAAATATGGGCGGAGGTCATTTGATAAAGAGCGGATAACTCCAATAAATAAACTACGACATTTATATTTGTCTTAAAATGATATCAGAGTTGAACATTGGCTTCAACCATTACCGACCAGCGATGCCGTTCGGAAACACAAAAAATTATTTAAGAGGATCTTTTAAGTTCAGTGTTGTCAGAATTAAAAAAAAAACACCCCTCTAGACACTTTAAATTTAATAATTTAAGCATTTTTCAAGGCTTAAAATTTCGTATTTTAATGGAAAAAATCCTTCCGATTTCTCTTAAGCTAAATTCCACTCCAAAAACTTTTGAGCTGTTATGGGTTAATGTGCAGATGAGCTTCTTATTTCCCACAATAATTTTGTTTATAAGCGAGAGATAACGTGATTAGAGGAAACCATTATTCTATGAAGAAAAACATACCAAAGTTACTGAGATACGTCGGGGTTTGGGGCGGTTGTAATGCTGGACCTCTATAGTCTTTGGATGTGCTTCCTGCAGCAGGGGGGCTGCTTCCACTAAGGGCGCGACCGGAAACTTCGACGACAGGCTGTTGCGCGGCTGAGTGGAAAAAGCCCTCTGAAAACAGAGAAAAAAGGAGGTTAGTTGTGGCAGTCAGTACGTTTTCATTACTCTTTTCAACCTCTCTCAGTTAAGAGTTGTCTTGAACCCTTGAAAGATGGACCAAAGAAAAATCTAGCGAAACAGAATGTTGATTCCGGATAGTTGGCTAGCTTGCCAAACTAGGAAGCTCTAGTTCACTTACTTGCGGCTAAAATCGCAACAGCTAACGCTATGAGGAACAGCACGCATCCGCCGCCCCAACACGCGCATCGCCGCCACGCAGGCGGGTCTCGTTTGTCCTTTGTTAAATACAGCTTTTCTCCCCTGAAAAAATAACAAACAAGTTAACACTCCAGCACACAAAACTACTACTTTTAGGTACTCATTCACCGGTTTGCACGGGATTTCCCGAGTTCCATGGTACCGACAAATACCGACGTGATAGGCTATGAAAGCTCTCTCGAAAAGCCTTTTTGTTTGATGAGGCTTTGTTAATTAAGAGCAATTATTAAATCTTACAAACGATGCCTGAATAATAACGGCTATAAATCAACTGTGTCGTGGGGAGATTAAAAGAAAAAACAAAATGAGCGGGTCTGCAATGCCCTAGTTATGTTACGTCACGGGCTGCTTCACTAACCAACTTGCGAATGTCCACTGCATGACCGTTCCCCTCCCGTCTCAAAATGCGCGCCACTCAACCAAAACCGGGAGTCGTCGATTCAAATGTGCGCGCCTCGCCGTGGCATGGGTCTTTAGAATAAGCATGTTAGATTTTTGTTCTGATCACATAGCAGGTACGTGTCCACATTAGTCCCTGGAATGCGATGGTAAAGGAGATTGACGCAAGGTATGCGAACAAACGGAGAAGAATGCGTTCAAGCAAATCAACTGTTGGAGGAAGGTAGGCAATTGGACATGCACTGCTGTCTAGCTGGTGGCCTATCCCAAACACATCCAGGCGGCCGTTCATGTGATTTATGAATCATACCGATAAGATCCTCGTCCCACGAAAAGGTATTACGTAAAAAAACAAAAAATAATTACGATGCTTTATAGGAATAGTGCAGGGTTGCTTGTATATCTCTAGTGAGAGTGTAGGCTATTTTATGTTGTTTATCAAGTTCTGATCGTTTTATTTTTTCCGATTTGTACCAAAGCAATGCTTCTGGGAAGATGTGTTATTTAGGATGCTTAGAGTACAAAGCCGATATGTGTTTTTGTGACACGGTGAGGCAACCATACTATGGAAAAAAGTCACCTCTATTAGTCAAGTCTCACGTTAAAGTGTTCGAACGAGAAAAACTCTAACGACGAAAAACAAAATTCCACGAAAGAAGGCGTTGCTTGATTCCGCTATCCAAAATATTTACTCTGTTTTCAAAATAAACTGAAAATAGTGTATTAGTTTACTGGAAGAAAACTCAAAGGAGCTCCACAAGAGACCCTGACGGACATTAAATTTTTAAGTTCCTGTTTTTCTTTGCTGTTCGCTTTTTTTCTGAAAACGTTTCTTTATTTGATTTTGTGCTGTCTGTTTGCACTTTTTTTTTCAATGTTTGTGACTGAGGAACAGTCCTGCTTCCTCATTTTTGACATACCATTCTTTTTTTAAAAGAGAAACAAGGGTAACTAGATTTTCCGACTATAGTTAATTTCCTCAAGAGCATCAGGAGCTGTCTTTTCTAGGGAGAAACCAGTGTAACTAGATTTTCCGATAATCATTTATTTCCTCAACACTCTAAATCTAAATCAGTGAAAGTCACCGGGATTCAGTGAAAATTCAGTTTCCCCTACAAAATTGCTCCACTGAATGAAATCAGTGGAGCAATTTTGTCGGGAAAATATCGACTTTTCACTATTTCAGATTTAGAGTGAAGAGTATTAGAAGTTGTTTTTTTAAAGAGAAACAGTGTATAACTAAATTTTCCAATTATACTTAATATCCTCAAGAGTATTAGAAGCTGACCTGATATACTTGCGATGTTCGTTGACAGGTACGAAATACTGTTCAGAAGGGTCAACCAAGTCGACGTCTTCGCAAGGATCCTTTTTCATGGGGATATCGCTGATCCCATTCACGTCCACCGCCTTCTCGCCATACGACATGTTCACCATCTCCATGTTGACGGCCTCCACAACGGGATCCTTGGCAGGCGGAGTCCCGGTGCTCACCATGGAGCCGTTGAGGTTGCCGCCGTTGACCGCGGGAGGGTCCGGGATGGTGATGGTGACGCTACTCGGGGGCCGCTCCCCGCCCGCGCCAGCGGGGATGTCCGGCTCGTAGGCCGGGTTGTCTGTGCCGTGGACGTCATCGGGCACCTCGCCGTTCACCGAGATGCTCACCGACGAGGTGAAGTGCGGACTGCTCTCGTCCCCTTTCATACCGCTGCTTGCGGAACTCATTTTTGTTTCTTGAATTTTATTTTGACTAGAATAATGTCGAAGTAGGACACAAGTTTAGCTTGCAGCTATTCCCTGCTCATCTTCAAAGCTGGATACCTGAAACAAGAAAATAGAGCATGTGTTTAGACAACGTTTGGCACAGTACTACCCTCCCATTCATCCGGAAAGCGATCGGCTAAATAACGTCACAACAAGGGTTTCCTTTATTTTTGACAATATTTTATCATATATAAAACTTCGGTCAACTTAACCCACTACCGCCCAGCGATGCCGTTCGGGAACAGAAAAATTCATTTTAGAGAATCTTTTTAGTACAGTGATATTAAAATAAAAAAATATCACCCCTATGGAAACCTGAAATTTAATACTTTAGGCATATTCCAAAGCTTAAAATGGCGTAATTTAATGGAAAAAATCCTTCGAATTTCTCATAAGCTAAATTTCACACCAAATACTTTGGGCTGTTATGGGTTAAGTAAACTTGGATTAGCGATACCTTAGGTTAGAATACTAAGGTTAAACCTGTTCTTAGTGCTCTAAAGTAATCTTACAGACGAGTATAGATTAAGATTGCCTGAGGTTAACTTAGGTCAAGTTGGGGTTAGAAAAGTTTAGGTGTCTGAGTTAGCGTCGTAGTTCCTAAAACTTCCGCAGCACAACCGTGGCGTTACAACGTCACCCACACAGTGGCAAGTCGCACAGAAATGTAGAGTCCCACAATCACATTATTGTCCCGATCCCCGTCGAAATCTAATAGGTCATGATTTTCGGGCCATACACTCACTGACCCAAGCATTGGTCTATACTTAGTCACTAGCCCGATTTCAACGTTACGCAAAGGATTTCTTTCCTGGGATATCATAGACTACACCGTTTTGAAATTCCATCCCTGCTTTAGCTTTTCTCTCCGCTTCGCCCTGCTGGACAAAAGGATTGAATGACAGTCCCCAGGAAAAGAGCATACCCTTTGGCGTCACCATAAAAAAATTCAAAGTCGCATATTTTGTGTCCTACGTTTCGTAGAGAAGAAAAGAACAAGGCGCAGGTTTGGTTATATTAGTTTTGTTAGGTTGGCTTCCCTGCTCCGCTAAAAAAAGGTACCACAACATTTAGACAAGGCCGCTTTAAAATTGACAATGCAGGACATCAACGCAAATCCGCGTGACAACTGCAGTCATGGTTTGCCTAAACAATGCTATTAGTCAGGCCTCTAGTTTCCTGATTGATACAAAGAGAAACGGAAGTGAAGTATCTTCAAAAAATGTGATTAAGTCGCAAATGCAACTCCTTTTCCGACCGGGAGACCTTGTTTCGAGGAAACAACTTTCTTGTCGCCTGTTTTAATCAAGGTGTTCGTTTTAAGTGGAGATAAACTAAAGTTGCGCTAGTCACGCGCTATGCATTCCAAGCTGCTAAAACTGAGCAAGGTTAACACTCTAATACTTCGCGTCAACCTCTCAGAGGAGAAACAGAAACCGAAAAAAAACGACATCGATTTTGGCTACGATAAACTCTAAATTTGAATCAGTGAAAGTCTTTGAGATTCAGTGAAAATACACTCTCACTGATTCAAATTTACAATGTAGGTTAAAGCTTGATTTGGTGTCCTGTTCTTCGATCCTTCCGACACACAAATTTAAGGTAGTTACTTGAAATTTAGCCTCGTGAATACTTCGGCTATATTTGAGATGAATTTCTTTCGACATTATTAAGTGAAGTATCCTACTTCGTGTAGTCAGAGCGCTTGTAAACGCTACACGGGAATTTATGGCTCAAAGGCGGCTATTAATCAATTATTACCCGCGTGGCTAATTTTCTCGGTGAATATACACAGTGATTTATTGGTTAAGTAAGCTTAACTCTTTGCGATCAGGTAAACGTTGAGTCTATTTAATTAGCTGAGTTAACATTTACAACGAGGATGACCAGTTGCAATTTGGTTTCAACACAGGCGCTTTCGTAAACTGCAAACAACGTTGTTGACATTTCAGCCAATTTTTTGTGACGTAACATTTTTGTTCGAGGCTTAAAACAAAATCTTTCCTGACATTTTGGATGCAAAACGCTCTAAATTTAAATCCGTGACAGTCTCTGAGATTCAGAGAAAATTCACCGATTTCCAGTCAATATAGCTCCACTGAAAAAATTCAGTGGTGCTATGTTGATTGAAATTCAGTCTGAATCTCAGAGACTTATTAAAATTTAGAGTGTACTCGTCAAATTTCATTTCTGAAGGAAAAAAAAATAGACAGCAGCACTTTTTATTTGCACACCCAAAACAGTTAAGAACTCTCTCATTTCGTTTAAGAGATTACGGAAAATGTTATCTTAAAAATTCACAGTGTAGGCTTGGAAATTTCGCAGAAACGCGGCTTAACTAATGAGAAAAGGCCATTCCGCAAGGCATTGGGGACAATCTTTGGGCAGCTTTCCTACCGGACTTGGCTCGCGCGCAAACTCTGCATAGCAACATATGTTTTGGAGCTATTAAGTGGTTAAACCGCAGCAGGTGAAACTGCCTCTGATTTGAATTGGCATCACTGCATCCATCGTAGACAATCTTCGCGGCGGGGATGGGCCAACAAGGTTTCTCTCGTTGGCCCGGCCCCGGCCCGGTCGGCCGGCCGGCGCAACAAGTCCACGACGGACGCCGACCGCCGCGCCCTCTACTTAATCCGAGGTTCCGGTTCCGCTACCAAAGCTTCCGCTACTACTCATCTTGTAAACTCGCTACGAGATTTAATCAAAACCTTTATATTCTTAACAGAGGATGAACAAACGTCGCGAGAACTATAAACTTGTTTCCAGATAAAATACCCGGGTCTGGCTTAAGGTAGAGGAACTCGCTCGAAAGGTAGCTGGAAATAGTTGTGGATCAGCATGACGCTTTCGTCCTTTGGCTAAATGATGTACCAAAAATTAGTCGATTCTTCGTTGTAACTACGTCACCAAACGCTGACCCTGATTTTTTTCTCAATTTTTCTATGGCGGTCCCGCAGTGCCTGTGCAGGGACGATACATTCATTACGTTCTTTCAACAGAATTTCATAGAATTTTTTCCCGCAACAGATAAGGCTGATCTTGTAAGCAGACGTGTCAGCTGAGTGTTTCATGACCTGAAATTCTGAGAAATCACAACCTCCTCTCGATTACAGTTTGAAAATTGGGTTTTTTAACCAAAAAGATTTCCGATTTAGGTAAAACTGCAACATAATTAGATTTATAATTACAGATTTTCGTTGCCAAATACAATGTCCGCAGCAGGCCAAGAATGATCCAGTGATGTGATTTAATTACATTTATAGTCCACAGATGCATTTAAGCCTCCTCATGTAAAGGCGTGATGCCACCAATATCTTGGTCTGCACGTGCGTTCAAGTCTCCAGTCTTTAACACTGTGGTCTACACCTGCATCAAAATCTCCTCTCAAGACTACGTGCTGGTCACTAACCAATGATGGTCTGAACGTGCATTCACCCGGACAAATCAGGAGCTTTTCAATATCTGTAGCCATATCTCTCATGTTCAAAGCTCGCTCTATATCTTGTATTTTACACTGGTTGAACTTTTATTTTATAGTAATCAGAAGTTATAAAACACATTAGTTTGGAAATGATAAAAAAATAGGGTAGCTGTCATAAGTGCCAAAAACCACAAGCACCAACGCCGCAAGCGCCAATCCGTAACCGCCAAACGAGAAAAGTCGCAAACGCCAAAGGTCTTAACCGCAATAATAACCTTACCTAACCTAACTTAACCTAACCTAACTTAGCCTAACCTAACTTAGCCTAACCTAACTTAGCCTAACCTAACTTAGCCTAACCTAACTTAGCCTAACCT
>Ga0058701_10000813_pt1 | contig 21124 bp, 14 predicted proteins | sample AgamicOrMae_FD_97039 | JGI IMG/M metagenome (GOLD analysis project Ga0058701, IMG submission 97039) | Agave microbial communities from Guanajuato, Mexico - Or.Ma.e | ecosystem: Host-associated > Plants > Phyllosphere > Phylloplane/Leaf | place: Guanajuato, Mexico | collected 2012-06-04 | reverse complement strand
TAATAAAAACGAACACCTGTTTTAGGTATGAAGGGATAACAGGGAAAGAGCGATTTGGTTATTTTTAAAGATGCCCCTATGCATAACCATATCAATGAAGAGCTTTCGATGAGACCTTTCCATTGATTTGGTCGTTGATAGGTTAATCTTCAAATGTAACAAAATCACGCTCTCCCCTTGTTTTATCTTCATACCCAAAACAAGTGTGGGACTACCAAAAACAGGGGCAAGGTTTTGCTGTGTAACTTTCCGTAAATTAATATACTACTGTGCATTTTATACATGAAATTGTTTAGATAAACCCCAAATTTAAGATGTGAACCGAGACCTTAAATTAATTCAAGCGTGCTCTGGCTACGTTGAGGTAATATGCTCATTAATTTCTTAATTAGACATTTATTATTGTCTTTGTGGTTCGATGTTCTCATCTAAAGGAAACATATTTTAAAGTAATGGAACCGAATTCACCAAGATACTTCACAAATCAACGGACAAGTCTAACGGGGGTTCATCACGCAATGTGACAGTATCAATTCGGGTAGACCGACCCTCGCGCAAACCCTTCGTTGAGTAGCTCCACCTCTATCAAATGGAATTACCGCAAGTCCCACGGTAACACTTATCACGACATTATTACGCCACACGACCTTCAATAAAGGAGATTTGCTCATCCCTTACAAACAGGTCGATATTTTCAACCCAATCAGTTGAAATTACATCTTCCCAGTTTAAACCTCTCTACTCAAAGTTTAAAAAGGTTGCTTTTTCTACCTCTCAAGCTCTTGATACTTATGAACGTTTTTTGGATCAACACTCAAGTACACAGTAAACACTAAGCCCTGTTTTAGGCATGAAGAAATAACAGGGGAAGAACGTAGTTTAGCTATTTTTTAAAGATACCCACATAAATAACCTCATCAATGGAAAGCTTTCGACGAGCCCTTCTCATTGATATGGCTGTAGACAGGTTTATATTAAAAACATAACCACATTACGCTTTTCCCCTGTATGAAATTTATACCCAAACAGGTGTGGGATCACCTGAAACCGAGGTCTGTTTTTACTGTGTAGGTTAGGCGAAGTTATTTGTTTTGTGCCTCGCGTCGCTGTTGCATCGCCTGATTGCAGACAATAAGCACCACATTGCTGTCCCTCTGTTCTAGGTGGCAGCAGGTTGCCACCGAGGAGGAGAAAAAAGACTTAGCGGCCGTCAGACTAATTTAGTTTAAAATAGGTTCAGTTTGAACCCTTGAAGCTTGTTTGGTTTGGTGATGAAATGTCGAACACGAGAGGTAGAAAATTCAGCTCTTGAGAGCATGTTTTAACAAAATCTACGAAAATTACAGAGTTACTCAAAACTAGATTTTAATGACCAGTACTCAACTCACCTGCTGTGTGTGACTGATGCGTCCTGAAACAGAAAAATAACATGCGTGGTTACTATCCCGAGTGAATCCTGAAAACGAGCAGATTAGTGTGAGATAATGAGGATTAAAAAACAGCTTTTGGTATTTTAGAATTCCCTTGTATCCGGTTCATCGGGCTTAACAATGGTGTGCTCGTGGGCTCTACAGTTCGACTAACCGTATCTGCCTGATGTTTAAAGAACGAGTGTTTGCCTACGAGTAATGACTGTTAAATAAACAGGATGCATGGCTTAATCGCACTGAAATATTAAAGACGTGAGATCAACATACTAGTGGAGAAAATTAGCGATACCTCAGAAAGAGATAAGTTGGGTTCCCATTTCCACAGAAATTGCAGAGGAACGCGTTAGACTCTGACATTGATCATTCTTGGATTCACAAGATTCCCTTTATCATCGAACTAGCCTTGTTACCGAGAAGTAAGGAAAGGGAAGTTCGCTCGACTTGCATACTTATGTAAGGAAAAACTGCCTCAACATCGTTTCTCAAACCCTAATCGAATAGGCATCTTTTGGTTCTTTGATGAGTATCTATCAATCGAGTGACATCTTAACTTACAAGTGCTGTGTATTGCGGAAACAGGATTTCTTAAATAAAGGGGAATCGCCTCCGGTTTAAACTTGAATTTTACGAAATTCAAGCCAAACTTTAGGGTTCACGTCCAAGACTTTGACGCATTCCCTGGGCATAAATAGGCGAACGAGCATAACATAAAGTTTTGGATGTATACACACGAATCGCAAAAGATACATCGTTTTTCATAAAGCGCGAATCGTAACATTTATGGGAGGTGACGGCAACAATTCACAGTCAACCCGAAGGATCCGAACACAAACGCTGCTTTTAAGCTTTGATATTACACGTTCGATTCCTTTGAGAAAACATTTACTCAAAGAAAACTACACGATGAAATGCTGAGCAACCCACACAGACGGCAAACATTCCGCCATATACCATATCAAGGTCCTCGCTTTCTGAGTCCCAAGTCGCAAACGTACGGCTGTCTTTTGCTTCCAAAATCGGAATTCTCGAGCTAACCCTCTCCTCTCCTCTCCACTGGTCCCTCACCTTGGATCGCCCGCCCTGCCACCTTTTTCTTCGCGGCCACAAAAAGCGTCGGTTTGTATGATTAATGATGGCCCCGCTTCCAAGAACGGCGTCGCTTCAGTATCCAATGTGTGAGAGGCGCAATGCGTCTACCTACATGGTTTACGGGTGCGCCCAGCCGACGTGCGTCGTACGGTGCCCTACGCATCACTTGTCACTTTTTCTCACATCAAGCCCATCTCCGTACAGGCAGCCTATGCGGTCCAAATGATGAGTGCAACTGGTCCAGCGCGGGGATGGGAGGAAAACGAGGCAGCTATGGTGGAGGGGGAAGACCAGAAGGCGCTTGCCCGCATGATACGGTATCATAGCTTAGACACTCAGTAAAACCCGCTTAAGATTATGCCCGTTTAAGATACGAACCCGTTTAATATACCGTGCGCATTGTCTTTATTCCCTTTGAGCCTGTTCGGTATTTAATGAAAGCCGGACAAGATCAGAACCCGCTTAGGAAACGAAGATGTCTCACAATCAGTCCCTTGATTCGTATCTTAACCCGGTGTCACTGTACCTTAACATTTCTCTGGCTCATGAGATGTCGCAAAAAGCTGCGGAAAGTGTTTGCATGTACGTCACCCGACAAAGCATAATCTGTGTTGAATACGAATATATGTCATATTTACAACAATTTTCCACTTGCAAGAGCGTTTCATAGGTAGTAAGAACAAACACGGTGTCCCTTCAGAAAACCCATGTTTTAGAAACAGGACTTCTTACCTCGCTTTTTTCGTGCAGGGACGATCGAAACCACGCACTGCAGTAACGAAGAGCCACAGTTTCAACTTTTTTTTGAGAATGCTATACTTTAGGTAAGAATAACTCATTTCCTTGAGTTGGTAGAGCAGTGCAGATTTGAACCAAGAAAACTATTACCTTCAGGCAGGGCTTTGCCTTTTCTGTAGAATTTAATTGCTAAACTGACTTTAGCCGCCTTTTTACGGTCGTTATGGATTTAATAAAACGGCTAACTAGGCGCGGACATAACGCTGAGCACTGGGAAATGAAGTAATGATTAATTAACGAGTACAAAACAAACCGTCCCTCATTACCATTGTGTTATGTACAATCACGTGTAAAATGGCGGAAAAAAGAAAGGTAATTTCGAGCACAAGGACTTAAAAGAACCAATATTCTCTTAGCTGCAGGCGGCCGGCCACTAACGATTCGCATTGTTTTCTACGGTGTGCAGCCTTAGCCATATCCGGATATAATATCCTTTCTCAGACAGCTTTCCCGGTTACAACGATTTTTCCTGCTGCTCGCTTGAACACACCAATGTATCCCATAATTTGTCGGCATTGTGGTTCACTTCAGGCTTTCAAATACTTACAGTTGATAGTGGCGATGTAGACTCTAAATTTGCATTTGCATTTTCCTGTTCTATTTTTCAACACAAAGCCAGACGGAGCGACAGTGAAGCAACATACAGGACACATAACCTAACACAAGCGCCTGATGCTACTCACTTCTCGGCAGGAGTAGCCACCCGACGGGAAGTAAGCAGGTATCAGACTTGGCGATGGCTGATTGTGAGCGGGGAGATGGCGGGAGCCAAAGAAACCTAACCTAAGCGTTTGAGAGTCGGTAATCTTTATTATTTAATTAATGAATCAAAGTAAGGCAAGCGGCAGAAAATGCGAAACGCAAAACTTTTGTGCCTCAAGGCACTAATACTAGCTCGCAGTGAAATCAGAGTGAACTTCAGAGACAGATAACCGACGGAGATGAAGTTCCCTCAAGTTAAGGGTTCAAAGACAAAGTTACTTTGTGGCAACAGTCTCTTTTCCAGTTAAAGCATTTTATATCTATACAGAAATCATTATGGGTCAATAAATAGGTTAAAATAGGGGGGGGGGAACCAAAGTTAGTCACAACGTGTGAGGGATAATGTTCATCCTCCAGCCGTGAGACTAAAGCATCCAACTATCGAACCTTTGTTCCCGACCACAAAAACTTATCTTGAAGCCATTCTCTTGTCATATTTCGCTTAAACAGGCAAATAATGAGGCCGTATTCATCATACAGAAAATATGCTCATCACTCTTCACTTCTAGACATCAATCAAAGAAGGTTTTGAATATTTTAGAGATTCCGTCGCCATTTGTCTGCGATCCGGAACATTTTGTCAAGATTAAGTTTGGACATCCTCAGCGGGTACGTCGACATGAATCTCGAGATTAACGATCATCTTTTCCAAAAGTCTTTCAACTTTTCTGATTTTTTTAGTATCCCACGTACGCGCCCAACTCATTACGATTAATGACCAAAGCAAGACGGCTCGGTTTGATGCCTAAAGAATCTCTTCCAGTTTTTCACGGTTTAATGAGGAATTACTGGGGTTGCAACTCGAGATTTCAGACCTATAGCAGCACAAGAGGTGTTTTTCTCCTGAAACCCCGTGACTCATGAATATCAATTTGGGTTCCAAAACGTAAAGTCTTCGTAAAGTCAAAACTGATTTAGAAATACCGGAACCTTTTTGACAGTTTAGTCTACCTATACAGTATCTGTTTTGGGTTTGAAGGTCACTCAAAGAATTACATGTGATTTGTTAGTTTCAAGATACACTGCAAATGCGAAACAATGGGTTAATTATCCACCCTTTACTGTTCGCCTATCGTCGCTAAATCGAGCGGAGCGTCATCTGAGCGAGACACAATACAAATAACAATGTGGCTGACCTTACCTACGTGGTGTGTCCTTGCAGTTATCGTAGTAATGATAGATTAAAACAAGATGAAGAAGAAGAAAACTCTCTTTTGGTTCAAAGTGAAGGCTCATTAATGTGCTGGTCTACCAACAGAGTCCCTTGTGTTAGGTGACTACCCTGACACGGTCTATCTCGAAAACTGACCAAAATACCTGTTTACCCTTTTTGACCTTCATAGCAAAAACGTGTATGGTTTTTCATATTTCACACGTATTTATCAGCACAAAGTTACTTCTCAACGACCCCATTGGGAAATCATCCCAATGATCAAATCATTTAGAAGGGAAAGAGTTCCTGACTTTCAAAATATGTGATCTGACTTGCGCTTATGTTGCGTTCCAAGCTAATACACCGTACAAAAAAAATTACAGCCATGAGAATATCATTTCGTCCGACGGGGCGGGCAGAAGTCAACGCTTTCCGAAATCAGAGTGCACGAGAGCGAATCCCACCCAAGGAAGACGGCCCGAGTATCATTTTTAATCAGCATTTCAGGTTAAAACGACTCGACATCAATAAACGTCAAATTCCTGATCATACCATCGAAAACGTTAACCCCAAAACCGAAGAGATACCTATGAGAAATGATCCGACAATAGAATGCTGCCTTTCTCAGAAGAAGCGAGTCCCACGATAAAGCATATACCGAAAACATGTCATGACGTCACACCACACACTGACTGTACACATCAAAATGGTATCGGTTCATGATGACTAGGCCAACGCACCGCTCCCGCACCACTCCCCCTTCCCGCATCCGCGTTTGTTGCCCTTTCGCCCAGTGTATCTCGCTCTAGTCACAAAAATGATGGCTTCTTTCAGTTTTCGGAACATTTTGGCCCAAAATAATGGCTAACTTTGCGGTCACGGAGTAATACGTTTCGTATTTTCCTCAAATACCGGTAATAAAAAGAATGGCAACGTCTGAGGACTCTGAGGCGTCCCAGTTATGAGGTGAACCAAAAGCGACGTTGGCTCGTAGCACACCGAATACAGTAGGTGTGGAAGGTTGCATTTTTCACCTCATCTGTCTTCCGTGGCCAATCCAAGCTGAGCGCGGCACAAGGAACCTAAATCAACCTAACCAGTCACTATGATTATTGATAACGCCTATTTCTCGACGGCTATAGTCTACCACCGAGGAGCAAGCGTCATCAGTCTCGCTGACAGCCAAGCGGAGAGATATTGAAGCGAAGCACAAGGCACCTGGCCTACTTTGCGTTAATCGGTAGCTCAGGCTATAGTTAGTACTCAGAATTCAATCAAACCTTGAGGTACGGTTGAAAACCTCAAGAATAAGAAAATAGGCACCTTCTAGCTTTCCATTGTCGACTTGAAAGATGTTTCAAAGCTTTGCCATAATCTCCTTGAAAAACAGATGACTATTCGTTTCATGGCAGAATCTTCGGGAAAGAGTAGACCGATTCCCGGTACTTGCTTCTCAACTTGCCATAAATGAAGAGAAGGAGGCTTGAAAAGTCGACCGTTTGCATATTTCGTACCGTCAGCTGCACGATAATAAACATCAAGTTACATATTTTGGCGGAACTTGTACAGTTTTTCATGTCGTCTGCGTTGAGTGTGCAGTGGTCAGCTGAAGATAGAGTACGCGGTGGTCAGCAGTGTCATTCGACACTCACTCACGATTTGGAAACTCCCTTCCAGTCACGGATGGAAAACGGCCTGCCTTTATCTGGATCTTCATGGGAGGTGGCGACTCGCACACACGCACTGCACTACCCTTCCAAAAAAAAACGTTTTAAGGTGCCCATTTCTTTTCCTCAAAGCCAAAATGGATTCCGCAAGCAACTTTACGATAACGACAACTGATCTTCTCAAACATTGGCGATAAGCGTTGATTCAACGTTTTCCGAATCCTCTCAACATCGAAAATGGGCTTATTTGCTGGAATGCTTTGATATTATGGGTTTCGCGATAGTCTCAACAGAAGAGATTTCCTCAAGCATTGGCGTGCTGACAATACTGTGGGCGTCTTGTTTATTACTTTAAGTGGTGTCATGCACTGCGATGCCGTTAAGTTAAGCATGGGAGGGTTAGTCTCCTTGTTAGGTTACGTTTAGGCTAACCTAATTTACACAGAGTTGAGAGAAATTTGACCAGTAAGTTTAGTTAAGCCTCCCGCGCTTAAGGTATTGTGACTAAAAATATCTTTGACGCGATCGCACAGATTTTGTGTTTGATTGGGCTTGAAAAAGTGTTATATTAGGAAAATGAGTAAATATTTAAGTAGGCCTACAGCATCCCGGGATGCTAAAAAAGGTGTTACGTTGCAGTGTATGAAGCTATAATTGGATGAAAAAAAAATCGACCGCAAATATTTCAAAGTCGTGGATTATTCTAAATTGTTTCACAATGCCCTTAACTTTCTCTGCTGCATACGAAAAGTTTTCGAGGATCTGCAGTACAGTTAATTCAGGTAGAGATAAGTTCGGTAACCCTGAGTTATCATACCCCAGACTGCATACACAATTAGCCAATGCAAGAAACTCGACTACTGACTCGATCGCATGGAACTAAGGATGGATTTGTCCAATTTGTATTGAAGAACCAACATCAATCCTCCATTATTTCACAGATATATCAATAACATTCCCGAAAATCGCCCTCCGAGAGATCATCTTTCCAATGCAAGTAATACGAAAACAAACTTAGAAAAACATGTTTGAACGACCTCACAGAAGAAGAAAAAAGATGATTCCATTCTTGTATGAAGACCACCAGCAATCATCTATTTTAAGTCCACAATGCCACAGAATTTTCGAACGTCATCATCGCATTACAGTTATTCTTCAGAGCACTTTGAGATCGTGTGAGGAGTGTTAAGAGGAGCCCCTTCACACGTACAAAAGGATGTTACAAAGGACATAGCCTGGCACAGGCGCAGCTAGCGCGATGGGGGAGGGACCCCAGAGGGACCCCGGAGGGATCCCAAAGGGAACCGCGAGGGACTCGACCCGGCCCGGAGGATTAAACATACCTCCCAGAGATTCACCTATCCCTCCCTAACTTGCTTGATGAATGCTGAACTTGACCTAATTATGCCCGATCTTGAATAAAAGTGGCTTCTTCACGTTTACTTGAAAAACTATTCAACAGATATTTTAACCAATTTGTGCACAGAAAATCCTTGAGATTTCTTATTTCTAAGAAATAGAGCGACATTTTGTAACAAACTTTGTAAATAGCGAACTTAAGAACTGGTTTCATTTTTCTCTCGTTTCTTCATCTCATTTTGTTTGCATTTTTCAAAAACCAGGGCGTTAGTACTATTTATAGATCAATTAAGGAAAGATTTTCGTCGTCACAAAATCTGCAAGAAGTTAATAAAAAAAGTACTGAAATGAAAAGGATTAGCACTAACTGACTCCAATCTCACAGGGAACAAGCTTCAGTCGACAAAATCGGTAACACGAGATGTCCACTAGTACTAAATTAGTAAAACCCTTCAACAAAAGGTTGCCTGTAAAATCTCCTAGAATGCACTTTGTACAAGGTAAAAAAAACTATCCTTGTCAAGTCCCCTCCCTTTTAGTATGATTAGTGCGCTGGACTTTAGTGGGTCAATAAAAGGTAGCCAATGCCGAAAAACACGGTCTTCACGAGGTATGTTTCTTCATAACCCTGCCTCATCCAATTCAATTTAACCTCATCAACCCGAAAACTAACCTAACCCAAAACCCGTAGAAACCAACTCACAATCAATCCTATTTGACCGAACTAAACCTAAAGTAAACTAAAGCTTACCTACTGCAGCTCAACCGTGTTCAATTAAAAAGTAATAATGCGTTTAGGTGAAAGGAAGCTGATGAACTTTGCACAAAAGGTCTATCAGATAGCTCAAAGAATGCTCAGCAAAACGCCGAGAGCCTTTTCGTTCCGCGGGCGCTAATAAGAAGTAGTGAACAGGAGTGTTTTGCTGGACTGGCAGCCTCGACAATAAAGCACAAAAATTTTCGCAATCTGAAAAAGGGTTCCATGAGATGACTTTTTCACGCGCAGTGCAAGATGCACATCTTCCAGGCACTTTTATTGATGTGTGTATTTCGCTGAAGATGAAATATGGCTAGAAGACGGGCTATTGAACGCTCACAGGCCTCCAGGCTATCAAGGCAAGAAGCCTACGACCTGTCAAGACGCTTCCGTACGGTATATTTGAGCAGGCTCAACCAAGTTGAACGTTGCAAATGATCTTTACAACTCTTCATGCCACGGTTAGCGATTTCAAAATTGCCATTGTCGTACTGTCTGTGTGTTCCGTCACAGTTTTACAACGAAATGGCTGCAAAAAATGTTTTGACAACAGCCTCAAAATAGCGAAATACGTGAAGGTTTTCTTCAATGCTATTTATGACTGATATAAGAATTCTGTTCACTGGGTGGTTGGCATATATTTTGCAAAAAAATGTTATTTTAAGCATACTTAAGTAGTGCCGAGGCCTATCACGATGTATTTTGACTATTAGTATATCGTGTCTCATAATTTTGACATAGAAATACCTTAGACCACATGGCGATAAACCACATATGGTATATATTACTCAAGCCTCTACAATTTTTGCTAACTATAGTTAAGAACGCAATAAAACATGATATGAAATTCTTGACAAAATTCGGTAAAGTTTCACGAAGTAAGAATAAACAATTCCTTTTCCGCTTTGAGCTATCTTCGTAGCCAGCATACTTGAAATCACAACAAGCATTTTACACTGTGGGAAACAGCCGGCATTTCATGTTGGCTTTTCATTACTTTCCCAAACAACAATAAACAGAGCCGATCCATTCTAAGAAGCGAAATTATTGTAACATAACACCGAATCATAGCAACAATACATAGCTTAATGCGTTCCACGATAATGACATCTCATCCATGGGAGACCACAGTCATCACACCGAAGGAGAACCGAAACACAAGACGTCGAGCAGTTGGTTTTATTATTAATGATACTTTCTTGTTTCGCGTCTTTCCTTTGAAAAGAGGCTAAAGAACTGCCTCTTTCGTTAATTATCGTCTCTTTACGTGGAGCAAAGTGCCTTGGTTCTCATTCTGCAGTATTCGCTCCCGATAGTCGATCCATCATCGCAGTTCGCTTTTTTTTATTTTTTTTAACTCATAGTTTGCCATTTCTCGCGGAACTTTCGAGGGGCCAGCTCTCCAAACCGTTCTGATAAACAAACGATTAATCTTAACCGGCGATGGAACTAACTTCCTGACTGATCGAGGAGGTTTGCTACCCTTTCTCTTGTGTCGATCCGTCAGCATGTTCCTTCGGGGGAGGCGAAAAAAAAAACAAAAAAAATCGCTTTTTGGAAGCGGAAACCGTGAAAATTGGCGACAACGGCGATTTTTACAAAATAAAAATAATGATGCGAGTAACTGGTCCCGCGGAATCCAAACCGTTATGAAAACAGTTTCCCCTTTCGAATCTTAAAATATGAAAGTTCAATATAACGCGTCCTCTGATCCCAGAGGGATTTTGTTGTCAAGCTGCGTGCACAAACATCAAAGCAAAGCGCAATAACGCCCTCAACGAGGGAAAACATGACTTTAGTCAATCGAACCTGACTTTAGCTAGCCTAACCTTACGGTCACTCGGTCGCGCAGGTGCAGCTTACATATTCTGGGGGCAGTCTGAAAAATAAGCGAAAACTTGGCGACAGGTGAGCGGAGCGTTAATCGAGCAAGGTACAGGACACTTATCCTCGCTCCATAAGACGATCCGAAGTCGAAACCTCTAATTTTGGTAAAGCCGAGGGATAGGAAAAATCTCGGGCTCTTGAGTATATCGACTCCGGGGGGAAGAGTTAAAAATGCCCCACGAAAAATCGGTGAAATGCCCAATCCTTGCTAAAAATATTTTTAAAAAAAGAGCACCCGATGTTTCCGAGGTTTAGTTTTGCCCCGTCCGTCGAAATCAAAGATTTTGGTCTAGGATTTTTTTCTACCCAAACCAAAGAGACTAACCTACGCGCTTGTGATGCTAACATGCGAAATGTAATGTTGGATGAAGCAGTACGGAACATCGACGGAATAACCGAACTTAAAGTTGAGGGTGCAAAATTTACCAATTAGTAGAAATAAACGATGACTCTGGCAAGTTGGTTTTAGTGTTTGGAATAAGAACGCACATAGACTGCTCAGCAGCTGTACACACTTTACTTACATTTTTTTTGCAAACAAAATACGGTACAAGATTATTCACAAAACATTTTGCAATTTTCCGATAAAAGAATTATTTTTGTCGAATTCATTTGTAATGAATAATATGAAAGGATAGAACTTGACGAAGCGATTATTTTACAGTTTGTTTCAGAGTCAGTACAAAAGGAGTGGGTACTGTTTACGAGCTAATACCGTTAGTAATGGATATTTCTTGTGATGACTTAATACCTAACAAAGAATAGCGGCCTTAACAGGCAAAAAAGGTTGTGATAATCGAAGCCACCCATACTTGTAAAAAAATCCTCGTTTGAACGATACAATAAGCATTTCCATCGCCTGAAAAAAAAATCTCATGGGTTCCCGATAGCTTCGTCATCGTGAATGTCTAACCCATTAGACGTTCGGTTATTTCCAGACGACCAACCCGTTTTACAACAACAGTAAAAGTTTCCCATGAAAACAATTAACACAGAGGTAAAAAAAATCAGCTACTTGCAAAAATCGATCCATCTTAGAAGGAAATTCAGAGACAGAACTTACTTTCACGTACCGTACGACACCGTGACCGAAAATCCCCCCCAGTTGTTCATTAAAGACCTCTACTAATCGTTTTCCGAAAGGGCGAAGCCCATGTCACCGTTCTACCTGCTCCTGGAAACCAGCGAAAGAATGGCCGCAAACAAGTCCGGCAATTACGGAAGCGGAGCGCAGATGCAGCAAAAATGGTCGGAACGGATGCAAGCGGAGGTCCTACGGCTCGGCGGTCGCGCTGATGGGACCGATGAGCGCTGAGGTGTTTGCAGGTTGGATCTCTTCAAAACCAAGACGGTAAGGCACAGACTGTTCCAAATTCCTGAAACGTCGCTCAGCTCATGTGCTCGCTGTAAAAGAATACGCGCAACGATAAAAAAGTAAGGAAATAAAATAAAAAGTCCAACATCGATCAATCTTGGTCAACGCTTGACGGCTCAGCGCAGTTACTTCTCACCTTCTCACAACGCAGCTTCTTCCCTAGTCTTCTGGCTTCTCTTCCCACTTGGAAATTCTTTTATGATTCTTTTTTACCTTCGGCTCGTTCGACATTTGACTTCACGTCGGGAGGAGGGCTGCTCCTCTACTCTCTGTGCAGTAATGAGCCCGATTTTGAAAAGACTTACACGAGGCAGTTTGAAAATGATGTTTTCTCTCGTAAAGGTGCGCCGCGCCGACGCTGCGCCGGTCGGTTGGGACCAAGGTCTGGACTGACCTCCACCGCCGGACTGTCTTCACAACATTACACCGTGTTGCGGACGGCGTCTAAGTGCCTCGTAACACAACCAGGTCTCTTAATGAAGCTTTTCAGATGTACCTTGTTTAGACATTCTGGTGAATACACTGTAAATTTGAAAGGTTCAATTTTTCAAATCCTGTTATACCATTTGTTGCTGAACAGAGCGATGCACTAGGAACTTATACCTAATCTAAGTTTACCTAACGGTAGCTAAGTGGAGCAGTAGCGAAGCGAGGCACAAGACATACACCCGAACGCGGTCAAATGTTGTAAATATAGGTCAGTACAGTATGAAAACAAACCCCCGTTTTAGGTAGTCCCAAACATATTTTTGGTATGCAGGTAAAACCGTGAACGCACGTGATTTGGTTATTTTTGAAGATAAACCTATGAAAAACCATACTGATGAAAAGCTCTCTACGGGACGTTTTCATTAATACGGTTACTCATACGTTTATCTCTAAAAAGTAACCCCATCATGCTCCTCCCCTGTGTTACCGTCACTCCCTAAACAGGTCCGGGGTATGACTACCTAAAACAGGGATTAACTGTGCAGATACATCAGAGGGTAAAAGAGCCGCCTTTAAACATAATGTAAAACTACGAAAAAAAATACTCTCCTTACTCAAGACAATACGCTTTCAAGCTTGTGATATTTGGCATGGGAGCCTGAAAGCAAACTCATCCAATATCAGCGTATTGTCCCAGACTTCTATCTTCTTTGTGTAGGAGCTCAATCCGTTTGGTTGCTCAGCGTTGCGTCTGCCTGCAGCACCATGCTTTCACCGAAGTTAATTTCAGCAACAAAGTCGCCTTATCAGCGCTATCGTCAATCTGTTTCTTAACAAGGAGAGGCTGCATGTGGGTACCAATGTGGGGTCTCAAGGCGGCCCGGTAGGGGACATTGAGGCCCGATGCGGTGCGCACCCCACTGCTAGTGGACCGCAGAACGCGCCCGTCTTGCGTCTGCGCCGACTTGTGAAAAATACCCATCTGTCGACTCTTGATTAGTAAGACGTATAATAAATAGTCAGCTGTCCGTCGTTGCTTCAATTCTTCTCACAGCCAAAGAAACTGTGCGTCTCCCCCGCGAGGATGGGGTGGGGACAACACAACCTAGCACTCCATCTGGTGGTTTGGATTACGCATCAAGGTTCGAATAATTTTTCTCTTCGTATACAAGTATACAATCGTTTGTATACCTTCACAGGTAAACCGTAGTAGCAACACGGCTATCAGCGTTTAATTAAGTAGCTACAAAGCAATATTGCCCCAGTTATCCAATATCGTTATTCTGCGAAACATTGCTACTTTTTGCGTGATCGGACAAAAACCCTCACTTTTGATGAGTTCCCCAAATCACACGATATACTCAGTGTCTAACAAGTCATGCATGGACGCATTTCTTTCGGTTGTCTTTTCGAAATAATCGCCGAAACAAAAATATTTTCACCTGAATTACTACGTAAATGGTGTCGCAAAGCCTACATTAAGTACTTTTGCTTGTGAAATAATGGGAAACGTTTGCAAAATCCTTCCGATATATTTTTGGTTAAAACGGTTTCCATAAATAAGCCAAAATCGTTCAGCAAGGAACTCTCAAAAATCGAATTAAAAAAATACTGTATTTTTTTTTGCGAAAGGTTTAAAATCAACTAAGCGAAAAGAAACACGTCCACTATGCACCAGGACCATATCGGAAACACTAAAAATACATTATTTTCAGTGTTATACATACTTGTTAAGTATTATACATAATACATTTTCTGTTGCGGAGGAAGTATGTATTCAGACGCCCAAAAAATTTCATACACAGCATTATTTGAATCAAGAATATGTGGAGTTTGGTTACGTTATGTTTTAATAAAGGGATTTTAAGTTAGATAGGTTATTCAGGTTTATTAGATTAGGTTGCCTTTAATTAGGTTATGTAACTCTTCCGTCGTAGCCCGTAAAGTTTTTTACGAATCCAAATTCTTGCCATGTGGGATCAGTTCCATTCGCTCGATTCCGAATATTTTGTCAGAGTTGAACCTCGTCGGAGTCCTATAGTGCATAACTAAGAGCTCACTTGTCGACAATTAAGTGATGCGATGGGGTCACGAACACAGGACGGTTTGACAGGATAGTGTAATAAGACCGGCGACAGACTGAGACATGTCCGTCTCTTGGTACAGCAAGGGAGTTTCCCGAGGTGCTGCACAGCTGGTCGTTGCAAAAATCAACAAAGTCACTGCACTGTTTGCTTGGCACGAAAATGCATTTCATCTTAAAACTTTTGCTGGTATGTAAAGCCCATATTACATTTCTGTGGATACTCCCATATACTTTTTCACTATTTTCCGTAAGTTGAGTCCTTGATAGTAATTGAATAATTAATTACCCATTAGTCCTCAGGGAATCCTTAAGAAATTTTATTTGAGTAAAGCAAGACTATCTTGCTAGTTCTGAAGAAATTTTATTCACAAATGAAGCAAAAATATTTACTGGCAGATATTTTGAAACGAATAAAAATTTTCATTTAAGGAGGAGTGAGATCATCTTTTAACTTAAAATACAAACGTTTCAAAAAGATGTATTGTCATAGATTCAATATTTGCGAACAGACGAGAACCACCCACTGGAATGAAACACTTGGCCACGTTACTTCATTAGCGCCTTTTTGAGAAAAGATTATTTATGCTACGCCTCAGTGTCGAAAATTTCGAACCAATGATTACACAGAAAAGATGTTTTTGCTGGAGAGATTCCCTCAAAGAAGGTGAAGTTGAGGTAGATGAAGTTAGGTTCCGTTGAAGTTAGGTTCGGTTGGTAATATTTCCGTCGGAGAACTTCCTGCATTTCCTCCCAGACTCACTCACAAACAAGGTTCAGCTACTGGATATAAAATCGTCTCTAACTGGAATTTGAATACTGAGTAAAAGGCTTTAGTCATTCAAGTCCTGTAATCAGCGTATTACGTTACAATCTGAGACAGGGTCTCTTAAGAAGATCCATTTTCACGGACGGAGACTCCGTCCATCGAATTCGATACCAAGCACATATGACTAAGCTTAAGACGGAACGCATTCCTATTTTATTATTTTTTAAAAGTGTTAAGGGGCGTGTAGAGCGCCCCCACCTCTGCCGACGCCTGCTACGTGAATCAGCACATTCACGTATTAACATAGCGAGCTTGAGTGGACAAGAAAACCCCACTATAATGAGCGAGGCGAGGGCCATCTACACGCACACGAGAAAGCTTTCGATTAAAAGAACCAAATTGTCGTTTCCATTCTGATATGTCAGATCAACTTGGTTTCTTTTTCACACTGATTTGCAACAGAGCGCATGCATCGGAAAATTACTAATTACAACTCGAGTCAGCATATCGTTTCAAATTCAAAGACTGATATTCATAAGGCTTAACCTTTTCTCGTTTTAGATCTGCTTCTAAAGAAAAGGTGCTAAGTACTCATTAAATCTAGTGATGGTGATTTTTCAAGCCACTGGGGTGGATCCTAAGTGATCCCAGGACTAATTAATTGAGCATGGACTTACATATCTCAGAGTACTTACTAAGAAACGAGCTGTATATTTAAAACCCTGCATCGCCCATCTGTGATTCACCTTAGTGATTAACCTTCCTCCGTGTAGTCGGGAGAACTTAAATTGCAACGAGGGTCATGGCACTTAACTGAATCTAAGTTAGTGACAAAAACAAAAGGCTACCTACCAATACCTGTGCCGCGGATTTCTTAGCGGCAGGCCGCTGTCGTCGAGAGAAAACAATATCAGGCTTGTCAAAAGCCTCGCGGAGAGCAACGAAGCGAGGCATAACGCACCAAACCCAAGTTCACCTAACATTGAGACGCTCTAATACCTCGTAATAAAAAGGATGAACAATCCTGGAACAGAAGAGGTGGTAAACATAGACTTTAAATTGAGAATGAACTTATCGTTCATCTCTGTCCGAAAATCCCCAATGAATTCATATGTCTGCATCATAGATTTCAACGGGGAAAAACAAACAAAATATCAGAGGTCCTTCAGAAAGGGTCTCTTGAAAGTAGGTCAAGCCCAGCCTGAAGGATGACAAGATAAAAGTGGGGTTCCTCCTTTTTTTTAAAGGACGTCCCTTTCTTCATTTACTTCGATAAACGATGCTCATCTTCTGGTATTATTATTAACGTTTTGCATGCAAATATAGCTCCTTCGTCCGAGACCGCATAGTTTTGGAATGTTACAGAGTGCTTCCAGTCCGGTCCGACACGAGTGATACGAACTAAAATGCCCGAGGATATTGCTGGGCAAAGAAAACGTGGTGGAGAGAACGAAACTGTCTGATCAAAGTTGGCTCATCTCAAAGACGCGTTAATTCAATTGTTCAGGGAAACGGTTTGCTCGTTCCTCGTAATTTAGTCTCGATGTGGTTTATTCCCCGCACTGAAAGCTGCCAATACAAAATTATAAGCAGATAAGCTGTATAACTCAACATTCGCCGAGCCTACTGCAAGCAAACACTGTAGCTAAGATAGGAAAAACGTTGGTAGTAAGTGATATAAGCCGCGGCAGCTGCGCTGCATACCGTAATGAATGCCACCTCACTCACAATTCTCAATCATACATGAGATTAATGAACGGCCCCAAGGTTATCGGCCAAAACAAAGGAGAGCAACGCATTCATCTTACTTTGCCGAGTCAGGGCATTACTGGAGTATTTCGAATATGGCAGTTCGAATCTACATTTATAATATTACTTTTTTGCTAGCGCACTCTCTCGCCGAAGCAATTAAATTTAATAAGAGCGCGCTGCAACAAAAGACTAAGAATCTTGAAAAGACTTACGACGCTGTCAAGAGGATGCTCTACGATTTATCTCAATTCGATCTGAGGACCACACACTGGAAGGCCGAGATGCGCACTTTTCACGAGACATCATACGTGTTGTGGGTGTCCAGCAGGAGCGTCGGATCTCATGCTCGCTCATGACGTCCAATTTAATCAATTGAGGCTATATGGCTTATGGACTTTTTAGAATCGTCTGGCTACTTTATCCCTTCGTGGGAAAATGGCTCTATGATGGATAACATGACGTGATCAGACGATGCTGTCGGAAGGGTTAAGGACGGCCTAAACTTTCCGGACTGACTGGTCAGTGGACCTAATAGAAATGCCCTGGCACAATCACATCATGACGCATGTAGGTTATACATAAAATAAGCAATTTTCTCTCTTCATTATCACATTATTCTTAATTATCTTCTTTAACTTCATCATTTTTACTTGGACTACACAGAATAAAAAACACTAGTTACATTTTCAACCTCTTGTATACTACCTGCCGTCGCCACGTGCCCAGAGCCCAGCAAAGGTGATATGAAGTAAAGGGAGCCCATCCTAACCGAACTCACCCTGACTTAGAGCTTCGTGCTTTCTGCGATATCGATCATAGCGACGGAAGGTGGAAAACATGAGGGAACCTTTCAGTCTAGACCATGGTTGTGTTTCACGGACAGGAAATAATTCAGTTATGCAGTTCTTGGGAAATACTGCAAAATAGAGGGTTTCAAAAAAGTGTCGGGGTTTACGATGAGACTTTTGACCACCTGCCCGATACATGACACGTGACGTCATCAAGGCGAAAGAAGAGGTGGACTCATCAACCCGAGGGGCTTTCAAAATCGAGAAAAAGACAAATACGCATCAGGGGAAGTCCTGAAGAATAGAACAGAGGACGCCTGCAGGTAACTCGATGTACGTACCAGCAGGAGTGTTGTGAGCCAGTAGGGGAGTTATTATTAAAGCTGATATTTAATCTCTGATTAAATCGGTTTGTATTAGGTTCTCGCATCTACTTTCGAGAAATAAAATGCACCAGAGCTTTGTATTATATGACAAAGCAGCAGGGTCTTTTAGGAATTGTCCTTGCCAAAACGAAAGCGTAGACCACGCGTCAAAAAATCTGTTTCATGTTTTTGGCAAAACCGTCAATTTTTCTAGAATGCCTAATGCGATGCTCATCGCGAGCAGTTTCATGCGGTTGTTAGCTTTGATTCAATGTTGATGGCGATGCTGGTTGCCTCCCAACAACCATCCGATCTTCTTCTGACGCCATTTGGTGTCATTGTTGACATGCAAATTTCGCATTGCGAATTCCAAAACGGGCAGACCCATTGGATTGGCGATTGCCAATAAGCCACTCACACGTGCAGAGCACTAAACAGCTGTCCGAAAAATAACAAGCCGATAAATTGCACTAAAAAAGGCCGCAGCTCCACCAAAACTATCCCCTAGCCTTCACCCCAGTTAACAAAATTAATGTGGAAACATAAATATGAGAAATTCATCGTGAAAGCGAGCGGGCCCGTCATCCCATCTGCTCAACCCTTCAGTCCCTGGGCCACGTATGCAAATGCTGGCTGTCCGTTTGTTCTTCTGTCGCCGAGTTCTGTGCTGTGTCGCCGGTCCTCTTCTCCCCCCGCATGCAAATCCGTTTCCATGCGATGTACGGAGAGTCCCAAAAAACGCTAACTAATCCAATTTATGGAGTATCCGTTCCTGTAGCGTGTCGCGAAGGAAATTGTGCGTATGTAGAAGTGTGAAGATATGTTCGGTCGGCTCGAGACTGGTCGGAGGCCACCTGCTTCATCATGCCCGCGTCGCGTCTCTTGCCAACAGCTTCTCCCTGGGAATCAAGTCGACACAATTGTTAAAAGGTACTGACTTCAAATCAGCTTCTCAACGTTTGATTTGCTCTCTTTTACAGCCATTCTATTTATCGTAAAAACAGACCTCCGAGTGGCTCGCCGTCACTGCCTGTCAATAAATCGTCTTCTCGCGTTTCTTGGTTCCGGTACAGCTTTTCTCGGCTCTCCTACAGCCTCTCTTGTATCTGAAACCTCGCTTCTGGTGCTGCAATTGATTTTCTCGGATCTTCAAACGCCTGCCCTGGTTTCTGAGCAACTTCTCTTGGCTTTTCGACCATTTTATTTGATTCTCTATCACCATCCTGGTTCCTGAACCTCCACCCTAGTTCCTCAGCCACAATCTTGGTTCCTCATCCAGCTCTCTCGGTTTTGAAAACACTTTTCTATGGCTCTAAGAAACGTTTTGGACGCCATAGCCCTCAAGAAAATCCGACGTAAAGATTAAAAGGTTGCCCGGGTAAATTTCCAGGACATTAAGAAGATTAATACACAACCGCGTACCTGAAGTTATGCTGGGTTAAATGCCCTATTCCTTGTCCCGCTACAGCTCCGTATGGCAACAAAGGTAACACTCAAGAGGTAGACGATGCAATCTATGAATTTGCCAATGCATATCGCCCCCTTTTCATTTATTAAACAGCGCTCCCCCTGGTCCACTGGACGAGATTTCTCGACATGTGTTGATATTAATTCATAACCGAACAAATGTGACGCAAGCTGCAGCAGCTGGATAGTGACAGCGACAGCATCATGAAAAGTGCATCACGAAGGTGCATCACGAAAAGAGCATTGTCGGGAGAAAGTGCATTTCTTTTGATACGCCAATGCAAATCTTGTCTTCTTTTTTCGCTGCGCTTGTCAATCTGGCGCCTTTGTGTTGGTTACGCAAACACATCCAGTGAAAGCACACCACACGCAAAGCGATAATTTTCATCTGATTTTTTTTCGACATAATGAGACATCAGCTGCATCATTACCTCTGCTTTCTTTTATTCCCATTTTGGTCACTTTTAAGAAGTTTTCTGAATGCGGTTTAATACGTCCGTACAAAACCTCTTTTGGCCCGAATACAAGAAAACAGCCTTCAAAAGAAAGGTTTAAACAGTATCCCATATACCAACCTCATTTAACGCCATTCACCGTCTGAACCCAACTCAATATTAATCACATAAACAGTATGTAACAAGGCATATCCTGGCGTTTCCGACACATTAACCAACGTCCGTGACGGAGCGCTTATTTTTCATTCCGAATCGTCGATGAAAAATACCACACGAAGGAACGAATCAACGATGTATCGACTTAAAAGCCACTGTTGAGCTTTCTCATACAATAGTCGACTCCTGGGGATAGCCTAACTAGCCGACTGAACTACGAGCTGACAACCAACTTCGGAAGCATATACCTGCAGTCATCTCAACTAGAGCCCAATAATGTGAACAACTTCGTGATTCTAATAATTGCATTTCAAACGTCTTTGCCTCCACACTTTGATGTAGTGACACCGGAGCGAGATCCATGGCATCCAAACTTTACCTGTCGTCACCAAGCCTAAGCTCTCTTCGATTAGGTTCCTTAAGCCTCGCTTTGCTATCGCTCTTCTCGAGTGTTACCACGGCTGATGCCGTTTCCTTCTCATCGGAAACGCCGAGAAGTAGGTCTACAGTCGTTGCAGCCTAACCTAGCGCATCGAATATTTTCATCGACCGATATAAACGCACTTTTGTGCTTGATTTTGCT
>Ga0058701_10000812_pt1 | contig 21126 bp, 15 predicted proteins | sample AgamicOrMae_FD_97039 | JGI IMG/M metagenome (GOLD analysis project Ga0058701, IMG submission 97039) | Agave microbial communities from Guanajuato, Mexico - Or.Ma.e | ecosystem: Host-associated > Plants > Phyllosphere > Phylloplane/Leaf | place: Guanajuato, Mexico | collected 2012-06-04 | reverse complement strand
TTTGGGCTCTTATAGGTTAACCCAAGTTAACTTGAAGTAATTTTCGCTTATAATAGAATATTTTTTCGTGTAATGTAACGGGTTGATCGCGTTTCAGCTAGGAGTAATGACGGCGTCAGTGAGCAACATCTACGCGTCGGGGCTGTCCTCGTTTTACCGCGTGGGCAACCTCACCATCACCATGGAAAACCACGTGCTGCACTTCGGCTTCCACGTTGGGACTAAGAAGCTGCGGGGGCAGATGAAGTGGGAACTGGCGGCGGCCGGAGGATGGGTGCTGCGCTCAGGCGGAGCCACTTTCACCGTCGACTATATTCAGGTAAGAAATTGATGTTTATTATGGTGGAGGAACAAACCTTCTTAGACAATTCTGTCTCTTTCAATTCCCTTTTTACATCATCGTCAAACGGGACCTTTAAATATCGACCGTTTTTGGAACACGAACCGCCTGAATATTTAAGAAGATTTATTTCCTGTGAAAATCGCGGGAATTTTTGTCGACTTCCCAGGGAAAAAATGAGTGACCCTCGGAATCAGCAGGTTGATTAGCGATGGCGGATCTCGTAAATTTGTTTTTTTGTTCGCTCAAGCATCTTTTTTTCTAGACATTTTCTTATCCAAGTCAAGTCCAAAGTATTTGGAGTGAAATTTAGCTTAAGAGAAATTGAAAGGATTTTTTCCGTTAAAACACGAAATTTTAAGCTTTGGGAAATGCCTAAATTATTGAATTTCAGATTTTCAGAGGGGTGATATTTTTTAAATTGGGACAATACTGAGCTAAAAAGATCCTCTAAAATAAATTTTTCTGTTTCCGAACGGCATCACTGGGCGGTAGGGGGATAAATTTAAGCCCGGTGCAATAGAAACTTTTGCGTCTTACCAGACACCTACAACTCGACATGCTGTATTCTATTTCAACGTTAGTGAAAATATTATGTGAAAACCATATCGATTTCCGTTAATATCTCATGACAAACTTGCAAAGCTTGAAAATCAATGAGGATATATTTAACGAGGAAACATAAGGAGAAATAGGCAATATTCTTGAAGAGTCAAGTGGGTTGTTCCTCCGCCCTGTGCGATATGTTCGAAAGAGGTCGAACTGACTTGCGCTGTTTCTGGAGCAGGCGCGCGTCATTGTGAACCAGACGCTGGACGTGCGGCAGCACCCTTACTTAGAACATCTCGACTTAAAATTGGGGAACATCCAAGTGAAATCGGACGGGGCGGGCACACTGAATCACATCGTTGAGTTCTCGGTCAACGTTCTGCCAAATCTCCTGAGAGAACAGATCGTGAACGCCTTGGAGAAGCCGATCATGGAGCATATTCAAAAGATTCTAGACAAAGTCGACGTGGAAAAGATGATTGAGGAGAAACTGCCAGAGCTGGACGCATTCAACTCGGTGACTCAGATACGGGAATCAGTAACGGAAAGCCCTCTGCAAAACACCACGAGCGTCTGATTGTCGCAGAATTTTGCTCGGATTTAGAATTGGTGAGACTCTAACGAGTCATCTGCTATTATGTGCCAAAGAAGCGGTTTTAGGCGACTTAGGCAACCTGCGCACTGGAGTGTAGTGCGTGTTGCCCATACTCGTCGATGATGAACCAAAGATTTAAAATAGGTTAATTCTAGTTTCTACATGCATATCTACGGCAACATCAACAAAAACACTCACTGACAGACACCTTGTTTTGCTTTATGATTCCGGATTTTAGTTTTGTGTTACAACTAAAATATTTGTTTCGGGCTTAACATGATAAACGACATACTTTTCTACAACTCTTGAGGTAGCGAGTGTTCCAGTTGGTCTGCAGGAGACAACTTTTGAGTAGAGGCATATTCACGATCTTCCGATAAACAAAGCAATTGGATAATGTGTGAAGAATCGAACGTTACTATTGCTCGAAAGCTATTTAATTCATGTATAGTAATAGAATATTTATACTATTTTAGGAGCATCTATATAAATTGAATTGTGCCGCTGAATGTCTTAGGCCGGTTCAATAAATGAGTTCAAAAATTTTTTTTTTCTCCATCGACCAATGAAAATGAATCGCCCCAGCTAATATAAATTTCTCTCGGTATTTAAGTGACTGTGAGTTTTTAGGGTTACGTTATCTACCTCTTGTGTTCTATCCTGGTCATACGTTTTCAACCCATTTGAACGATATTCAAACACTGAGGTTGCGTCAAGTTAGGTATAAAGTAAGTCAAGGTTACTTTGAGTTTGTTAAGTGTGCTGTGACTCGCTTCGGCATCGCTCCGCCCAGCCGTCACTAATTGTAAGCCAGGTGCCACGGCACGATAGGGGAGGTTAAGCTAGGTTTGATACCCTGTGCTTCTTTCGTTGCCACCGCTGGGCAAAAGTAGCACACTAGGAGTATGGAGCAACCTATAAAACATTCAATTCGTTCTTCCTCTAATAAGAACGAGTACTGCGCCCAATTCAAACTCAAAGATACGCCAAAAAAAGATCCTGCGAATGATCGCTGTTATGAATGGCTGGCTGGACGCGGGATGAATTGATCACGTCAGCATCCCCCCTAAGCTGTCATACGAGGACCCTCCTTATTGACGCCCTGCGTTGCCTAAAAAACCTCTTAGAAATCTCATAAACAGAACGCATATATTTAGAGATAAAATCACTCCAAGGAAGAATAGCTTGTCGGTGGATTCTAAAAGTGAAATAATAAAAAAAGCGATGAGTGCATTTTTTTGGGTCCCTGATGAAGGTGGGGTGCATTCAAGTGTCAGAGTCAGATCCCAAGCGATGCTGCGGCGGCGGAAGCGGAAGTGGGGCGGCCCGCTTCAAGCCGATCTCTCTTGGAGGACGCTTTCTTGTCATCGGCTGTTTGTGGCACGGTGAATAGTAATGGCAGACTTGGTCGCTCGCTGCTCGTCAAGCGGATTCAATCGATGTGAACGTGTACAGCGATGTCCTTCATTCAACAGTTGATCTTTTTTATCGCTGCTTAACGCCCGCTGTCAACCCCAACTGCCCACATTACTGAAAAAAAAGAAAATCCGTGTAGGCGTTGGGTTGGAGTTTAAAGTTAGGTTGGTACTATTGCGCAACCATATGTATCCGTTCTGGTATTCATTGAAGCCCCAAAGTATTTGGAGTGAAATTTAGCGTAAAAGAAATTGGGAGGATTGTTTACATTAAAATACGAAATTTTAAGCTTTGGAAAATGCCTAAATTATTGAATTTCAGGTTTTTAGAGGAGTGATATTTTTTAAACTGGGACAATACTGAACCATGTAAGTAGGCCCTCTTTACATGACTGAACTGGAAAGATCCTCTAAAATAAATTTCTGTTTCCGAACGGCATCGCTGGGCGGTAGAGGGTTAATCGACTCATTATAAAACTCTTTTATAAATGGCATTCTTTTTGTTGGTACTTTCTCGGTTTTCTTTTTTGAATAAGCTCATTCTTGGTAGGTCTGATTTTCGGCTCACTGTTAAGTTAAATGACCAGAGAGGGAATGTAAGTAAAAGTCCCGTAGATGTTTTCATAGCCATAACATTACATCGTGTGCTTCGTAAATGTTAAGTCTCTCCTCCGTCTTAATGGCTCTATCGCGATGCGATGGCTTGACATTCCTTGCACACCGCAATTGTGTGCTACAACTTTTCACGCAGAGCTCGCGTAATTAAAGAGACGCGTTGTAAATCTAGGTGATGGGGGAGGGGTTACTCCTTTGGGCTTCTTTTAAGGTTACGCCGGGCCGGCAAGGCGGCTGGCTTCTCGGCCCAGCCAGCAGCCCGCCTGGGCACACCGCCTTGCTGCCGCCGCGCCGCAGGCGGTGCCTTTGCGAAGCTCCGTCAGATATGACGGCTGAGTTATGGCATGCACTCCCTCGGAACACGGCGGCGGCGTGCCTGGACATAATATGGGCTCCTCGATGAGATAACCAGGGCCACCTTGCTTTATATTATCCCTCAAGATTAATATCGAGGACTGGCAGACGGGATTGTTGCTCTATGGGTAAACGCCATCTTAATATCATGCGGATATCTTAAATACAAAGGCGACACTAAATCTATTAAAGTTAGATCTTGGCAGACGGAACTTGATGCTTTTCTCATGGCAAGCCGATTTCCGATAACTATAATGTTACGCTGCCAATCATAATTTCTTCGTGTTACGTAAAAACACATTTTTAAATAACGTTCCATATCGATCCTTCTTTTAAGAACCACTTCTTAATAACAAAATTTGGGTGGCCGTAAAGACCCTTCTCTGCATCGCAGCCTCCTTCCTATACAAGCCAACAATTCAACCCTCTTTGCTTTTCCATTTTGCGTAGCACAGACCTTCAAATGTATGGAATGTTTCTTTTGGCCCTAATCTCGTTTGCAACCGCACTGTGCGCTGTGCTCGCTCCCGGGACTCATTGTTCTGCTGGCGATTTTTATCATTGTTTGTCTTATTGTTAAGTCTGAGATTCCGCTAAGGGGAGTTGGAATGGCCTAAGGGAAGTCTCCTTACTGCCGTGGTGTAAGTTTGATTTGCGGAATATTGAGCGACTTGGAGGGGAGACGAGGAGCGCGGTCGGAGGGGTTGAAACCCCGCGGTTTAGTTTAGACTTCGGGGCGGGGGGGGGGTCGAAGACCGCGAAAGGATTGTTGTGGGACATCGCGGCTCCGGCGGCGCTGCGCGTTGCGGAGGGCGGCTTACGGGGCAGACGACGGCGTTCGCCCCGCCCTCCGTTTTGCATTATAATTGTTTGTTTGGCACCTAGCCGCCGACGCTATGCTGTAACGCGCTCCTTTGCCGCTGAACTTGAAAGTAAACCGACCAACTTCACCCCCCCTCGAACATGTCTGTCAACGTGTTAGATTTCCGAGTAGCTATCATAAACGCCAAATTTCAAATCCGCAACACCGCTACCACCAATGTTCAAAACCGCCAATTTCCAAATCCACCAACGCCGTTACCTACTTAACCTAACCTAACCCAACCCAACCTAACCCAACCCAACCTAACCTTTGACTTTAGCGGTTATGATTTATTGGCGCTTATGAATACTGGTGGGTACGGCGCTGGCGGTTTTGAAATTTGGCGTTTGTGGGCACCGCCCAGATTTTCGAGTGATTCGTCGAGCCCAGGTTGAACACTCCGTTAATATGCGTGTCCCATTGTCAGTGCCTTCTGATAACAATAAGAATTTTACCGATATCCGTGAAAACAGTGAAAATTGCACTGAGAAAAGTGGGTTAGTAAAGTTTACAAAAAAATAGTAAAAACAACTTAAAAATGCGACCGCTAAACTTGACGAGTAAACGCCAGCAAGTTTGCTAGTAAACGTTATCGTTTCAGAGTACTGTTTACAGTGACGTTTACTGGCCAATCTGGTAAGGTTTACTAGCCGAGTTGGCTGTCACTGTTTTTACTAATTTTTAGTTAACATCACGAACGCATTTTTTTTCCGTGTGGTCTAGTTTTGAAACGGGTGAGCCGATATGTTGATTGCGTTGTAAGGCACCATTTTAATGGGTTTTAATAATTGGCAATAACGAGCGCTCCCCTTCCCACCCGAATTCCCGATTGTGAAAATTATTAAACTGAGAAAATGTGGAAGAAAGCCATTTATAACAGAAAGGAATTCGTCGGTATTTTTTCTCTCGTAAGGGCTTTGAGACGTCAGTTTCTCTTCTCACTCTACTAACTATGATAAAATGTTTTAATAAGACCAACAGTCTTCCAAAGAGGCTGTCCGGCGCGACTCGGCGCAGCTCGGCGTGGCTCGGCACGGCTCGGCGCAGCTCAGCTCGGCTCGGCTGCGTTAGGTGAGCCTCACGCGGCTTCCGCTCTTGGCCTGCCTTGCCGGCCGACTTCGCCTTTTTAGGTTAGGGTATCCCTTATTGATTTACGCCCCTGGATGTTATGAGGAGGGTGGCTGCGGCCGAACCGATTTAAACGCACTATACACCCGCGCGGCCAAGGCTATCCCATCCCATTATTACGACCCTCCATTGTTAGCCCGTGCGTTATAATTACAACTAGGAAGCATAGGGACTGCAAACACGGTAGTGACGGCTGAATTTCACGGGACTTCAGCGCGGGTCTTATTTCAAGCACCCATACAACTGATCCAAGTCAAGTTCGATTAATTAACACACCTCGCCTTCAACTTTTTCATATTTTGCCGCTGTCGTTTGTCCAGACTGCTAAATTGAATGGAAAATACTCTTGATGTAGGTAGCCTCTTAAACATTGAATTATCTCTCCCACAAAGATGATTTCTGAAGCCAAAAAAAGTGTTTTTTTCTTTTTTTTTAGTGACAAAACCTTTTTTTTTCCTTCCGCAAAAATTTTTTTCTCAGCAAATTTTTTATGCAGTAAGAAAAAATATTAAGTAGCACGGGGGAAAAACAACAAAAAAGCTTGCGGTAAGAAGAAAACTGTTTTGTTACTATATCAATCCTGGCTTCAGAAATCATTTCTGAGGGAGGTTGCTTTAAAATACTTTATCTTTCGGGAAAAATTAGCTAACTTTCTGAATTTTGAGCTTAATCGGTAAAAAAGAATCGCGGGTTCGTTTTAATTAAAATTAACGGTGAATCTCAGTGATGGCTACTTGAAAGGGCGAAGACGGATGAAGATGAGTAGCCGATAATGCCGTATTTTATCTTTGGAGCAGAGAGACTAGAGGGCAGTGAGCACGAAGCTCTTCGCAAATTGTCTGGAGCTCACTAATGGAAGGCGGCGAGGCGGCGAGGCTCGTCGGCGCGCAACAAGAAATTATTTGCGGCCTCCAAAGACTGATGAGTTTCGAAAGGAAACAGTCGAACGCGTGACTGTTTAGAGCGAAATCGACTTTATCAAACCTGCGGTCGACACAGATTCTTCTTTTTCAAAAGTGAGAAATTCGTAAACTTCCCAACCCAAACCCAATCAGAACGGCGTGCATTTAACAACATACATAAGCCGTAATCATTTTACTTGTAATTATGCGTTAAATATTCAACTTTTAATACCTATTCGTTAGATTTCTGTTTGCTTTGGTCAATCTGGAAAGGCGATGGGTTTTGATTTTATCAGCGAGAGACAAACTGCTTGCACGCGCAGATTTCCTGTTTTTCGCGAAAATGTTTTCAAGGTCTTTACGTGTAGGGCTCTGGAGATAGGGAAACAGATACTGTACCTTTCTTCCGGAAAGGTTCAATCGAATGTTGAGTTTCCCGTTCCGTGTTTTGGATACTCCCCAGAGTCATGTTGTTATGAAAAGAAATCAAACTAGCCCCGTAACCCAGTTTCGACGCTGTTCCAACGGGACCGAAACAATGATAGGGGCCAAAACATTGCGATGTAAAACGGGATAGGGTAAACAGGTGGAAGCGGCTCAAGAAATTGCAGGAACCGGCGGGGAGGGGGGGGCAGCGCCACAGAGAGCGGGGAAGGGGCGAGGTGAGGAACGGAAACATTGTAAACTATTCATTACGGAAGCCCTGAGTGATGCAGGCGATTTGTCTGGTGTCGTCATGACTTCCTTTGGCACCGCGGCGCCGAAGTGCGCCGTAGCAGACGACTTGCCGCCCCCACGAGGGCTTCAGCGTAGCACCGCCATGGCGCCACCGTCGAGCAATGCGCGTCGACAAATGGAGAACGTGACGAGGGAAGAGGACGAGACGAGAGGGAGGGGGGTGGGGGGGGAAATGGCCCGCCGACGCTATCCTTGGTCCTCCGGGACAGACGGTTTCTTTCGCCGTCTGATTAACTCATTTCGACACGAACTAAAGGCCATTTAACTGTTGCCTCTTGTATAGCTCATTAACTACTCTGTCCAGCAATTATAAACCCACAGAAGGCTAATGGTTGTAAGACATTGTCACCTGATGGGGTAGTCTATCTTCTTACGGCAAGACGCCCTATCAACGCGTTGAAACTAAATAACCCCTATGTTCATGTCTGTGTTTCGATACGATTTGAGAGAATCTTTTTTACTAAGAATTAGACTCTTCTTTAAATTATTTTTATGACGACGCACTGCTATCCGTTACCGGTATCTTGTTTCGGCCATTCCGAGAAGGAATGCATTTGAAACGATGATATTGGGCGATCGCGATCAGCCACAACTTGTTGAATGCAGCTGGAGCGTAAGTGAAAGAGAATACTCAGTAAAGGGCTGGGAGGGGATTATGGGATAGGGAGTGAGGAGGGAAGGCAGTTAGGTTACAACAGAAGTTGTGGCACGATTCTAGAATGGCGTGTAGAATGAGAGAGATTACTACAACTCCTCAAGTTGTAATGATCATTCATGAACTCATGAAAGTGCGTTAACTGAAATGATTCCGTAACGGCCTTGCATAGCATTTATCCGTTTGTTTTTAATACCCGACGAGCGAATGCACGCGCAAACTATAATGATCTAACAATGAGCTTCAAGTTTCTTAATGCTCGCGAAATGTCGACGTTGTGGGTCTTGTCCGTTTGGTCGGGATATTTTGAAGACAGTCCGCGTCTGCTATCATTTTTGGCCTAAAGGTGTTATTTAGGCTGTTAATTTTACAGCGTAAGATTTTTTTAAAGAAGTATTTGAATTAATTTCATGCCGTCGCAAGCAGAGCTCAAAAAACTGAGGTTTTAAGCTGCATTTGAGCGGATATCTAATAAACTTAATGAAAATAATAGGCTAAGTGAAATAATTTAGTTTTCATTGCCTCAATTCCAATTCAGTCACAAAGTGCATCACTTCAAAGTGCTGTACGCAACGGGACGGTTTGTTATCACCGCAATGCAATAATTCAAATTGAACTCCGTCTTTCTTTTTCTGTCTCCGAAGGTCCCGCCCTATCAAACATTACTTCTGCACTCGTCACCGCGCCATCTAGCGGCATGTTTTCGAAGCTCGTCAATTTCGAACCAACCTTTAATGTGTGCGGGCGCAGAGTCCCGGTTGATTTTATTTATTTAAACGCGGCTTTTCAGTGTTAGTTTCGGTGTTACAGTATCTAAAAGCTTCCTTATGTGTACATGTGCTACAATCAAGTTGACTGCTATTGAAAGGGTTTGGGTAAAAGTGAACGATGATTTGAACAGACAAGAGGTTAGGGGACCAAACTTCCTCAGTCTTTCACCACACCCATTGAAGCCACTCTGACGTATTAGGTAAATATACTAATAAAGTTACTATCTAATTTACCGATATCAGTCTTAAATCGATCTGTTGGCCATCTTCGTGGTTCGATAACAGGAAAGTCAGGTCGAATGGGGCTGTCATGAAATCATCAAAACATTCAGAGAGCTGAGCTTTCCTCAAAGGTACTGTACCGTTGACCGGCTAACATAAGCTTTTAAATACGTTATGACGTTTCATAAACAAACTCTTTTGTTTACTGTCATATAGACTGTCATCTCATCAAAACGTTACGTTTCAAAAGCAAAGGTGGTTTTGTAGGTCATCCAAAACTGTTTCCTTACGCGGTTACCGTTATTTTGCGAGAAACGCATTGGAAAAAGCTTCATGAATCGTCCTTAAAACATTAATTCAACCACGATTGTTTTACCTCCTTTTAGGGATCGCTTCATATTTTTATTTTACTTTTTTTAACGGCGATTTCCCCGCCAATTTATTGAATCGTCGCGCGGATGTCCGCGTCTTTTCTTTATTAACGCCCCTCGTGTGCTAATAAAGTATGTCTTCGTGTGGAACGGGTATCTCGAAGGAGACCTGGGGTCCGTCAAGAAATGCGTGGCATTGACGGGGAGCGGTCGGTCGCTGCGCACCAAGATGCCGTGGACCTCATTAATATTTATGGGCAGACCCTTCGCCCAAACACTCAAGGCAAGCCGCTCCGGGCCGGGCCGGGCCGCGCCGCGCCGGGCCAAAGAAGGGCGCCAAAGCGGAGCGACGCCAAGGAGTAGCAAGGACGCGAATACGCTACCTCTAATAACTGAAATTATTCTCATAATGAGAATGGCTTCGTCTTGTTTCAAACTCTTCCCCGTATCCTTCAAGGTGGTTACAAACTCTTAGCTGCCACGGCCACGGGCTTCCTGGCGTATTCACTTTCCTTCGCAAGTGATCTCGAAGTGATTGATCTCGGTATCCATCGGATTTTATCAATTAAAATTTTTCCTGTGTGCTTCAGACTAATCATGGACATAATTAGTTTATCCTGCATTAAATTACGACAAAAACAAAGGTTTCTATCGCCCACAATATATTAAAAATTAGTGATGCCAATTTTTACGTTTTCCGCACGTAAAAACAAATAGTGCTTTTTGTATCCTTCATGAAAAATCAACGTTTTTAATTTAACGGCATTCATCACACATTTATTCATTGCGCAACTCAAACGAAAAAAAGTAAACAACAATTTCTGAGTAAAATGAATAAATAAATGAATAGTGAATATACAGTGAATCAAATTAAGGAGCATTCATTTTAGATATTTATTAATTATTCAAATTGTGCAATTTTTCCCGGAAACTTTTCATATACATCTCACACCTTGCGCTTTCTTTTTTAATGCTTTTATACTTACCAAAGGAATACATTAGTAGAATCTCTCCCTATAAATCGGACAAAAAGTGCAGTTTTCATACCGATTCATTTATAAGGAGCAAAGTCCTTCAAAAATACTGTAAATTTTCTCTTCTTTTGTGATTGCGTAAGCGACCCGCGCCCATAAACTGGGTTTGATAATTTTCTTTGCCGGTCAATAATTATGGTGTAACGTGCTCATACCGCTTTGGACATGTCTTTTACCCCTCCCTTTTCCCACAGCAATTTTTTATAGTGACTCCGTGCGGTTCTACTGACATGCTTGAGTGGCGCGAGCCCGTGAACACACTGTGAAATTCGATTTTGCAGCTCCTTCTTTCGATTTTTCGAGTGTTTGTCGCTTGAGTGCCTGAGTCATTTGCCATCACAATATATGCTTGTTATTCTTCGATTTCGAGGTGACACAGAGTCTTCCCTTGAAGTGCCTCTCTAGGTCTGTTCTCTGCGGCCCTAAAATTGTTACACCCTCTTTCCTCGTGGAAAATAATACTACTTTTTTCATGTTAGTTTTTTTTTAAATTATTATTTTATTTATTTTCATCCCAAGGCCATGATGTTTTGTCATGTAGAAGATCTTCGTTTTTATTCGCTTATATTTTCTTGAAAAACAAGCTTTTAATCACCCTTTGAAGAAAATGTAAGAATGCTTTCCGGTTTATTATCTTATTCATTACAAGGAAAAAATAGTGCTTAAACAAATGTAACGACGTAGTTGAGCAAATATATGTATTTTTTTATAAGTATCGCTGAAAATTCTCTGTTTTAATTTTATGTTAAATCTAATTCATCATGGCCTTTTCTTGAACTACAAGAGAAATCATTGAAAACGACAGATATCTGTCGTTCAAAAAAACTTCATATCTGTCAAAAACACAACCTTATTTCGGGGAAAAAATACTTCTAGAATATTTCTCCGCAAGATTTCAAAACATGTATATTTTTAAAGAAACCGTGTTTAAAGTATCCCTCGATGCAAATCAAACACAGATTTCAGAGATTTATCAGGATCGATATAAAAGAGCTAACTCGTTAAATAATCATGATTTTATTTATTGAATAAAACTACAGATTAATTCTCGAATTGAATGAGGACGATGAAATAAGTCGTAGTCGACGCTGCTACCTGTAAACGTTGTCATTAGATTGATACATACCGAATTAAATTTAGGTGAAGTTTTAGGCTTACCGACAATAAGAGATCCGTGCTAATTGTGAGCATTCCCGTAGCTTCAAATCTCATTTTCAGCGAATCCATTTGGTTCAAAAGTAGGCACCACTGAAACAGAGCGATGCATCAGTATGCTGATTAAAAGTACCCGATATTTTTGTTGGATATTCGGTTGAGCAATTAGGGATCGTGCCCAAACTACGCACCCGATTTCAGGCCACTTTTTGACCCCCCTCCCGCCCACCGTACCATCGGAGAAGACCCCCTTCTCCCCCTGTGTCACGTAATAGGTATTTTTGAAAAAAGCGTATTTTTAACGAGTTGCGGCTTCAAAACTACCTTCATTCATGCACCGGAAAAATAAGCAGAAAGTATCTGCTTTAACCCGAGCTAAGTGCGAAAAAGTTGTGTTAGGTGGCAGAGATTCTCGCAGAGATTGCTTATGAATTATTTTAGATTTTTCGAATGATATCCTGGGGTTTCGAGTCAACGTTGAAGGAGTTGTTGCGTTGGTTAGGCAACACGCGTCACATCATAGCATAGGCTTCTGTCTGATGGCTTTGACCGTGTACCGTCGCATTTTCTCGACATACCAATTGTTTTCTGTACCTTTTGAAACCAAATGACGTGTTTGCCTTTGAATAACACGTGCAGAACAGCGTGTAAATTATCACACTCACGCAACGCCTAAAAAAGCCAAAAACTATTTTTTTCGGCTCGTTGATTATTTTAGGACTTTTACTAGTCTTTCAGTTCACGCGAGCCCACCACAAGCAGGTATAACTGAACATCAGGCTCCTGAATCGGCTCAATGGGCTTCAGGCCAATCCATGGATATTAGTACACCCGGCGGGGTATGGTATATTATAAGTTCGCAACATATTTGGAGAGTAGAACCCTGGGACTGAGGGTATGAGCCGATTTTAAGAGTACCGGAACAGTGGCTTTCATACCGATATCGGCCCTATTCATCAAGCCCACCTTTGGAAAAAGTAATTCACTTAAAATTCGTCTTTTTTTTTCTCTTGAGAGCGGGAGGAGGAGGAGGTGAAAGGCGGGTGGAAGGCGGGTGAAAGGCGGGGCGAGGCTTCGGCCCCCTCATCCGTCTCTTCCACCCGGATTCTCTGCGCCCTTCCCTTTCACAGGAATCCGTAAACTTTGAATAAATGATTAATCCCATTTCAACCTGTTTATGAAGGTCGTCTAAGGCCGATATGCTGTTTTAAAAACATTCCGAGTTTGGCATCGGAAGACGGGGCAAGCTGGAGGGGGAGCCGCCAATGGAATGCTGCTGTTATGCACGCCAGCGAAAACTTCCTTAGCGTCCTCAGCCTTCCAAGGTTGCGCCATTAAAAAATCCTTACTGTGCTCCGAGGCTTTCTCGAAGGACCTCAGTTCCCTGTGAACGGTTCTGATCGAGGTTAGATCTGATTTGGCCAAGTTTTGAAACAGGGTCCTCTTTCCCAAAATCAGATTAGTGCTTGATATCAGATGATACCTGAGAAGACCATGTCAGGGCCATGTATCACATCGACTTTCTGAAGTTTGGTATACATCTAACCTAAACTAACTGGACCCAATCAAGCCTTATCTGACCCGCACTCACAGATCCTCAACCCGCTACCGCCCAGCGATGCCGTTCGGAAACAGAAAAAATTAGTTTAGAGGATCTTTTTAGTTCAGTATCGTCACCATTTAAAAAATATCACCCCTCTGGAAACCTGTAATTTAATAATTTCAGCATCTTTAAACCTTAAAATTACGTATTTTAACGGGGAGAATTTATCTAATTTCTCTTACGCTGGATTTCACTCCAAATACTTTGGGCTGTTATGGGTTAATAAGCTTAACGTGGAACTATTTTTACGATCAGCCTGAATATTTAATAGAGAAATATCAGAATGAAAATTCGCGGAAATAACTGCGTTAGTTAACTAAAAATTAGTGAAAAAGGCGACAGCCAACTCGGCTAGTAAACGTTTATAGATTTGCCAGTAAACGGTACTGTAAACAGTACTGTAAACAGTACTGTAAACAGTACTGTGTAACGGTAACGTTTACTAGCAAACGTTTTAGCGTTTACTAAGTTTAGAAAGTAAGTTTAAGTAAGTTTAAGTTTGGTTGTCGCGCCTTTTTAGTTATTTTTGCTATTTTTTTTGTAAACTTTCCTTACCCTCTTTTCTCAGTGTTTTATTCGTCAAAGCAACGTACTAATATCGGAATACTTGACTTGAACGACCGCATGATGCTCCCGATAGTAAACCTGTCGGGCGAATAGACAGTCCGCTCATTTGTTGCTTTTGGCCTTTTCTCCACCGGAGTTTATCAGTTATCCGAAAAATGGGGTTCGAGAACGTCCAACCTTGACACGACGGAGTCGACGATTGTATGGCGGTTGCCTTACGACCTTAGGGAGGCGCTATCCGATTGGGGCGGGCACCAAAGCGTCCCAAAGGGTCGCCTAGGGTCGCCGAGGGTCGCCTAGGGTCGCTACCCTTGTTGTGCTGGACCGCGGCTCGAGCGCTTTCAAGAGTGCTAGTCCCGTAGGACAACTTACACTACACAGATACCGTCGCGTACCTTCCTGTACTCTCCGCGCGTTGCGCAAATAAGCATTGTCTCTTCTTAGAGCCAGTCTCTTTTATAGCACTCTGCAATATTTTTGCTCACCTTTTGCTTTGCTTCGTCCGTCCAATGAGCAGTCTCGATTGCTGCGCTCTCCTCGACCAATCGACGCACCTTGCACCAAAATATTTAGAACGAATTCTAGTTTGACTTTTGGTCGTGGCTATTCACACGCCATTGCAAATATAGGGAGACTTGAACGCACGTAAACCAACCTAATGCATTTCAAATGGGAGGTTACTTGAACGCACGGAACCCAACGATACATTCTAAATGGCGCAGCGTGTGAATAGCCAATTCGTTGACTTTTTCATTCCACGAAGAGTCCTTTGACAACATGGAAGAGCCATCAACTTTGATGCCACAGCCTCTTGCTCGTTTTGTTTTTGTTGTGGCTTTTTTGCACTGGTGTTCCTGACCTGTTCATGCCAAGCGTCAAGATACTTATACTCTTAACCGATTATTTTTCACTCATCTTCAAATAGTCCTAGGCTATATACACACATATAACAGGACGAAGTGACTATTCACACGCTGCCCCATTTACAATGTACTAGGTTGGTTTCCGTGCGTTCAAGTCACCTCCCATTTAAAGTGCATTAGCCTGGTTTCCGTTCGTTCAAGTCTCCCCCGTATGAACATAGGCGTGCGAATAGCATCGGCCAAAAATAAATATATCGCAGTTGAAGGCCATCAAAAGTGATCGTTTCACTCGATTTCATATTCTGAAACATCAGTTCCTGCTCGTCAGCCTTACCGCTATATTTCCAATCACCTTATAGGCTGCTACTGAAGCCCAGACGCACAGCGAAACAGTTCTGGCGGCGTTGAATACTAATTCGATGATGATTTGCAAGGTCAAAAATCCGTGAATGATTCCAAGCACAACGTCATAGAGGAGCACAATAAGGATTAGCCGATTGAGGCACAGGGACAGGAACAGCTGCACACCGAAGGCCGAGTGAAGTCTTCTCACGAGTGAGTGAAGCGCCGAGTGACGTACTCTGATCCACTCGATGCGCTCCACCAGTTCGCTCGGCCGCAAGCGAGGCCCGTCCGGTTTATGCCAAGCGGTCACAGCTGCGCCACAAACTCATCTTATAAACTGGTTTCGTGATGTTTCGGAACGTCTTGCTGGTATAGCTCTCAGGTTGGCAGCACTGCTTACCCCCTGCTCCGACTGAGCCGACCAACCAGAACCGACCTCCCCCTTCCAACGCACACAGCACTGCCAACCTGGCGTCTACTCCTTCCGCTGCGAGGCCCGATAGGTCAATTACTCCCTTGGGTCTTGTGCACCGGATTTCAGGGATTTCAAGTTTTTTTGGCCGGATTTCAGGGATTTTAGAGGTTTTGAGGATTAAAAGTATTACGATATGGTTTCAGGCCCGATTTCAAGGACTTCTGGTCGGGTGTCACGGATTTCAGCGATTTAAAGTCGGGTTTCATGGATTTCGGGCCAAATTTTAGGTATTTCAGGTCGGATTTGAAGGGTCTCAGGCCATATCCCAGGGATTTTACGTCGGATTTCAAGGCTTTCATGCCGGATTCCAGAGATTTTGGTCAGGTTTCACGGGTTTTAGGGATTTCGGAGGTTGGATTTCAAGGCTTTTAGGTCGAATTTCAGGACAATTGTATACTGGATTTCAGAATTAGTTCGCCCCTCGGTGAGGCCTTCGGAAAGATCTACTCATCAAAGGACCTTCTTTTAATGGGATCTATCGGTGCGTCTGGGTTTGATAGCTACGTACTCTGTTGCAAGGTAGCTGTGGCAGAGCGCAGCATGTCCGCCGCGGTGCTGACGAGGACGCACATGAGCGAGTACTGGGTATCTATGATGAGAGGCATCGCGACGTGGATCCACATCGTAGCGAGTATCACGACGGGAACGGGTCTCTGAGGCATTAATTCGTGCAGCACCCACGCAGCAATGATACCCGACGTTGACCATAGAAAAACGGCCGAGACGCTCCACCTGAAAACTACCGCAGATATCAGCCAGCAAGTCCAAGTCCTCTGGTCTCCACGCCCGTTCAAATCCCAACGAGAAATGGTTGGTCGAATCGACGTCGATTCGACGTCGATACGTCGGAGCCAGGTCGACAACGAAATCTATTCGAAACTTTCAAATTTTCGACCAACTCTTTACTTGCTTAACCCACCACCGCCCAGCGATGCCGTTCGGAGAAACATTCATTTTAGAGGATCTTTTCAGTTAAGTATTGTCACAGTTTGAAAAATATCGCCCTTCTGGAAACCTGAAATTTATTAATTTAGGAATTTTCCAAAGCTTAAAATTGCGTATTTTAGCGAAAAAATCTTTCCAATTTCTCTCAACTTTTTTAACTCCCAATACTTTGGGCTGTTATGGGTTGAAACTGCGTTAAAAAATGTTGTTTTTTTCCGAGAGAACTGTCATTTTTTTCAATTCAAGAAAAGTCAAAAGGTCTTGTGCCGTTTCGACGTCGAAACGACGTCAAAGCGACAAGTTCGTCGAAATTTGGTTGAAATTTTTTTAGAATGATTTCGACCAAGATTTCGATTTTTTTCCACTTCCGCTTCGAGGTCGATTCGACCAACCATTTCTCACTGGGCAAAAGCCATGGTCGGGGAAAAACACATTATTCCAAAGCAGAAGTCCTTGTCGGGGGATTCCATGAAGAACTTCCTATCTGAATAGGCCTTGGAAGCCACCACACCAATTTTCTTCCAAGTACTTGAATCAATAAGTTACCTATTCCCTGAACTTTGCTCATGTCAACGATGATGGTAAGAATGTCGGTGAAGCATTTGCAGATCCTCTTGACTTTCCAGACGTGGAGAATTAGGTTAATCGATGCGACGACCATCGTAAAGAAAACACACATTGACGTTAAGGTGTTGCTGAGGTGAGATTCAGAGCGATTGAAACTTTGTGCTCCGACAGTGGAGAATGTGAACACTTGACAACACACATTAATTAGTGTGGTGATGAGCCATTTGCGAGCGGGTCGGAGACCGATGGCCTCGGGGTCCTTGGAGACGGTTTCGAAGGGCAGGCAGCCGAGCAGGCGGGAGGTGCACAAAATCGGGAACAGAAGCCGAGAGAGCTTCGCCAAAATGTCCTTGTTGGCCATTCTAAGCAAGAGATTCCGCTTCTGGGATCTGGAAGTACCAAGCATGTAGAGATGCAACTAGTACCGTCGTACATTTTCGTGTAATAAAAGAAAATCCTAAATTCAGATGCAAAAAAAGTCCAATCACTGATCTGAAAAAAAAAATCAGTACAATTATGAACTGAACTTCAGGCATCGGTTTTGATTTCTATAAAGAATTTATTTTAAGAGCGATGTAGCCAAAATTCAGTGAATATTTGGACTGAAAAATTTTCAGACCAATAATTTGACTTATGTTGCATCTGAAATTAAGATTCTCTTCTTACAATGTAGCATGTGCTCTAAGTGCGTTTTTTTTAGTAAAATGAAGTTTAGCGCAGACAAAAGTGGGGAAATCGTTGCTATTAAAAAGTGAAATCTTTGATATTTTTTGAAAAATTTGTATTTAAATCTGAAAAAAATTATGTCGAAGTTGTTGGACAATCTGTTTGGAACTAACATTAACGTTTTATAGGCCAAAAAGGTCAATCTCGATAGCAAATATTGTTGACAATCCTCTTAGATTTGAAATTTTACGGTAAGGAAAATTCGATTCTACGAAAATGAAAGCTTAAATTTTACGTGTTGTAATTTTAGGGTTTCGCTATTGACCCGACATGCATTAATTTAGGGAGACTTGAACGCGCGTAACCAACCTAATACATTTTAAATGGGAGGCGACTTGAACGCACGGAACCCAGCCCAATACATTTTAAATGGGGCAGTCGGGTCAATTGACTTTACCCAAATATTATGTATTTTCAAACTAAAATTTCCTTTTTTTAAAATTAATTATTTAACTTTCTTAAGCGCGGAGGGCTTTGTTTGATGTCACTGAAATACTATAATGTCTCGTAGAAAAACAATGACTTTTAAAATTAGCCTGAAATGGTTCGCCAAATATATTTAAAAACATGGAAAGTACACTTACCTTTAAAATTAACATGAAATGGTTGTCGAATTGAAGTTGAAAGCTCGTTTGTGCAGCTCAGACGAAACGATGAGTAAGGATGTTTGGGTCACTGCCATGCCGACGATCTGAAAAGAATCTCACCAAAGTTTCTTTAAGCCAGGAAGTTAGGTGACATTAACGCAGACTGCAGCCAAGTCGAACTGACCACAGTACCGCACAGTGCTCCCCAAAGGAAGCAAGTTTGTGTAATTGAGCACACGAAGGGACGGACGGACGGACTGTTTCCAAATCAATCAAAGCGGGCGGTGACCCGTTGAGGCAGCACTTTGCTTCACTGCGCCCTCCTTTTGTTGTTGACACACTTACCGAATGAACCACACCCGCGTCCAGACTAAATACCCTCAAAGCGTGTATTCGCACTTCGCGGGCGTATACACAGCGCCGGAGATACTTCATCTGCAATTTGAACATAATTCAGAGCTGAAAGCAACAATTATACGACTTTTCTTTTAACTTCCAATCAAAGCAGTGAGGTTTCCCGGAAACTCAGTTTGTCGCCGATTGTCTTTTGATCTGTACAGTTATTTGTTTGGCGTCCCGCGACGGAAAGTTGGCCAAGTTAGAGTTACTTTGTAGGCAAATCACGGCTTTCGTATTTTTCTGTCAGTTGACTCGTTGGTCTCTGACACTTGTTATTCTGGAAGGTGGCCTATTGTTCTGTCGACGCCATCTTTGCACGCGCATTTCGTAGTCAGCTCATAACCGAATTAATGGAGCAGCCCTTGACAGCTTTTTTCACCAACAACTTCCTGATGCAAAAAGAAACTTACAAGGCGATTTGCTAAACGAGACTTCTGATTTCACGTTATGCACAGTGGCTATCTCCGGGTTTGGGAGTAAGGTAACCTACCTTCGCCACTATATCTGGGTCGCTCTCTTGGGCTAATCGTAGTTGTATGATTTCTCGACTTCTTTCAGCCTGAAATTCAAAAAGATGCCGTCACTCTTAACTTGAATCAGTGGAAATCTACTGATTCTCAGTAGTTGTCGACTAATTTCAAATCAAAACTGAGTCACTGAAGTGAATCAGTGGTTTGATTTTTACTAAGAATGAGTAGATTTCAGTAGTTTTCTACTGATTCGTCTTTAGAGTGTTGCTCTAGTCTTTCGGAATCTGAAATGTTCGGTGGGGATGGGTTGGATTGCGTTAGATTAGAGGATTTTTGGTTTGGTTAAGGTTCGCTTATTAGATGAGGTGGATTTAGGTTTGGTTGGGCTGCGCGAGTTAATAAAGGCGAGTTGAAGTCTTTTTACCTCCATGTTCGTCAAACGGATGAAATTCTTGGAATACTACAAAAAATTGAGTAAAGTAATATTTAAGGTAAGATTAGCTATGGTTAGGTCTGGATTGGTTAGGCTAGATTAGCTAGGGCTAGGCTAGGTCAAGCTGACAAACCCTGCTTTTAGGTAGGGTTTAGTGATATTATGGTCATTTCATTTTTTTGCTTTATTCAATGAAATCTTCGCCCCATATCGTTGGAGCCCCAGGTTAAAGTATCCATGCAATGTTCATGGTAATATGCCTAAAATTCCATTCACCTAAAAATAATCGAATGGACATCCATCGTTCATGGATATAGCATAGACACGTGAACCTCCATTCGTATATTTTCAATAAACAGATGATTCGGCATGGATATTGCATGGACAGTTACACCATATGTAGGTCACCGTTTTGCACCACAATTTTAGGAGAGTATTTGAGGTTTGTCAAAGACTTCCCTGCAGCGGTTTCCGCCGCGAATGCAGATGCCGCGGTCGCGCCATTAGATGCATAAATTCTCTTTGGCGGAGATGAGAGCTCTCCCCCGGGACTCACCGCTCTCCGCAGACGGTTGCACCACCAGCACACCACCAGCAGCCTCAGGAAGCCGAGCGCCGGCCGCGCCAGGACTCTCGTCGACGGGCACCTCACCCAGCGGAAGAGGCTCACCACGACGTCGAACCGCACCGCCGAAACGTCCACCAGCACGAAGGCGCCGTACACCGTCGACACCTCGTCCACGAGAGCCATCAACCGCTGGTGGCACTCAACCAAACCGCTCCACAGGTTGACGAGCTGGACGCCCTCAACAGGCGCCCGCCGACGGACGCTCCCGTTGAACCGGAGGAAGGCGCGCTCCAGGAGGTGGGCCAGCAGCGCGACCTGGAGCTCAGTCGCGACCGGGACCAGACCGCACAGGCCGCGCGCCACCGCGTCAACGCCCCACTCATCCATCAGGATAAACGTCATGTAGCTTGAGATGATGACAAGTGCCGGGATGACGAAGCACGCCGCTTTGTGCAAGTCATCTCGGCAAGAGGAGACTGCGGCGTTGAGGCACTCGCGGATCCGGCGCTGGTGTACCAGCGGGACGAGCAGGCCGGCGAGGCTGGACGCGGCGCCCAGCAGTCGCACCGGGTCCCGCGAGAGCGCGCTGGTGTAGCTGGTCGCGGCCACGCTCGCGAGGGACGCGAGGCTCAGCAGGAACAGCATGGGCGCCATGCGGAGCGACGGCTTGCCGTGGGCCGGCGCGATCCGGGCGGTCAGCTGGCCGGTGCACTGCGACGGCAGCAGGGCGATGCGCATCAGGACGAGGGACGGATGTGATGCCGCAACTTGGCCCACGCAACGGGTCACTGACCATTTCTGCATCCTGAATTTTAAAAACGTGCACTAATTTTTATGACATTAACCATATTTTCAGTCTGCTTAACCCATAAC
>Ga0058701_10000811_pt1 | contig 21128 bp, 16 predicted proteins | sample AgamicOrMae_FD_97039 | JGI IMG/M metagenome (GOLD analysis project Ga0058701, IMG submission 97039) | Agave microbial communities from Guanajuato, Mexico - Or.Ma.e | ecosystem: Host-associated > Plants > Phyllosphere > Phylloplane/Leaf | place: Guanajuato, Mexico | collected 2012-06-04 | reverse complement strand
TGCATCAATATGTACTAAGTAAGTGTGCTATTGCCGCTATGCCTTTTACTTTTAATTATCCGCTGTCTTGATGGACAGGTACTGCCTTCAACGAACACATTACGAATATATGGCACAATGCAGATCTTTTAAGTTTAGAGTTCTCATTAAGCTTACATTAGTATGAGTTTTTGTGGTAATTTTCGGCTGCCACGCCGGTTCCATTAACCAGAGGTCAATAGTTAAAACATTCATATTTTTTAAAAGTAAAAACATAAGGAGTATTTTTTTTGTTTCCTTGCGGTTTAGATTTATTTTTAGGCGAGTTAACAGTAAATTCGCCCAAATGATCTGTTTACTCAGGCGTCCTGGAGATATTTTTTTAATTACTATCTCTAATGAGTTAAAGATGTGTTGTGAATGTATTAAAATATGAAATTCTCTACAAAAAAAAGACCGACTTTAATTTTACTTTGCTAATTATTTTACTTTCAAATTAGTCGTTTTTTTTATATGAATGACCTCCCATAATGTGCAATACCACAGATAGCATTGGGAATTCGATAGTGTGAGCCTGAACAAACACTTAATTCTAGAATAGGCTGAATAGTGTACTGTACTTGACTGTCTTACCTGGGTAACAGTTCGGCCTTGGTGGCTGAGTGGGCGGTGGCGGCGGTGGTGGGCATCTTGGGTCATTACTTCCAGGGTAGCAGTTGGGCCTGGGAGGCTGCGTGGGTGGCGGTGGGGGTGGTGGGCACCTCGGGTCGTTGTTACCTTTGCAATAAAATGTCTTACTTTTTATAAATCCATAAGTACTCTGGTACTTATAACTGCTCTCGTGGATTACTTCTCCCATTCAAATTTATCACCCACCAGAAGATTATGGTCAAGATTTTAATGGAAAGTTTTATCCTCAACGACTGCAAGGGGCCAATATTCGGTAAATCGAGCAGAATTCTCTTTTTTTTTTCGAGAATCAATAACGAGTGTGGTAGAGTTGTGCAGGTTCTCACCTGGGTAACAGTTCGGCCTGGGTGGCTGAGTGGGTGGTGGTGGGGGTGGTGGGCATCTTGGATCGTTGTTACCTGTGAAAGAAAATAATTTGTATGAATTCATGGGTAATGTGGTTGTGATAACTGTACTTACGAATATTCCATGCAAACGTTCATCGCCTAACAGTGTGACTGTTTAATATTTTACTACAAATATCATAATAAACGATGTCCTTATTTTTATTAAATTACGGCGTTTTTGCTTGCTTTTCAGGGCTTATCACGAGGGAAATAGCACTACCTCACACGTCACAAGTCAGTTCTTACCTGGGTAACAGTTTGGCCTTGGCGGCTGAGTGGGTGGTGGTGGTGGTGGCGGTGGGGGAGGTGGGCACCGTGGGTCGTTGTTACCTGTGTTATAAAACGTCTCACCTTTAGCGTTTTACCACACTGTTACCTTCTCTATGGTCGTTATCATTCCGCTTCTGTTTCCATATGGTATTTGTTTCCAATCTCTCATTTTAGATTTTTAAATAAATGCTCTATTCAGGAGATTATTAAAGAAAAACCTTACGCCTTTACAGTCGGTAAGCCTTAACATAACCTACTTCCATCTCATTGTAAGCATCCCAACCATCCTTCATTTCATAGTGAAGTAAGTATTAGCTTCAGAGTTAGTAAATTTCTATTGAAATAAACAACTCTTATTGTAAGATTTCGACGTCATCTGGATTGTACTTCAAGGATTTTCATGTTAGATCCGAGCCGGACGCCTCGTAATATTCTACCTGGATAACAGTTGGGCCTCGGTGGCTCTGTGGGTCTGGGTGTTGTGGGTGGCGGCAGATACGTTGCCGGGGGTCGAGTCCGTGGTGGAGGTGGCTGAGTTGGAGGAGGTGGCGGGGGCCGACAACGGGGGTCGTCGCTTCCCGGCGTGCACTCTAGGCTTGGTGGAGGGTGGGGGCAGCGAGGGTCGTTGTTGCCAGGGTAGCAGTTGGGCTTAGGCGTCGACGTCGGCGGCGGCGGTGGCGGACAACGCGGGTCTCGATTGCCCGGGTAGCAATTCGGTGGTGGCGGTCGCGTGGACGGCTGCGGGCAGCGTGGATCAGGGCTTCCCGGGTAGCACTCTAAGCTTGCCGTGGTAGGCCGAGTGCGCAACGGAGGAGGGCTGGTGGTTGGGGGAGGTTGAGGACATCTCGGATCGGGTGAACCTGGATAACAAGCCGGGGTGGTGGACGGAGGCAGGTACGTTGCGGGCGGCCTGCTGGTTCGTGGAGGCGGGCATCGAGGATCGTCGCTTCCTGGGTAACAGTTTGGCCCCTGCGTCGTGGTCGGCTGCGGCGCAGGACAACGGGGATCCCTGCTTCCGGGATAACAGTTCGGAGGCTGCTCCGTGGACGTGGCCGGCGAGCACCGAGGATCAGGACTTCCTGGGAAGCAGTTCAACGTCTGAGGAGGCGGCAGAGTTGGTCTCCTGGTGACAGGTGGCTGAGGAGCACACCGTGGGTCGGGACTTCCCGGGTAACACTCTGGTGTCGGGGGCCTGGTAGGAGTCGGCCTCGTCGCAGGGATCCTTGTCACAGGCGCCCTCGTGACAGGAGGGCTGGTCGGAGGCAAACGGGTGACACTCTGAATGGGTCCTCCCTCGCAAGGCGGACTCGCGCATTGTCCATTGCAAATCTACAAAAAACGAACATCAAGTGTGACACAAAAGAACAACGTATCAAGCAAACCTGCCAAGTCACAGTGTTGTCCTTACCTCGATATTACACGTTAAGAACACTTGCATCTTATCAGGGAACTTGAAGGCTTTCAAAGTGTTGTACGCGATGACGCTGGCTCCAGAGTCGCCGGTTTGTGTCGACTTTTGCCACACGTCAATCAGCTTCTTCTTCCTGTGTTTCAGAGGCCGAAGAGTTAATCCAGAGGACTACGGCGAGGCGTTCCTCTCCGAGGACTTACCTGGGGCAGCCTTCGTCGTCAGTGAGCTGCAGTCGGTGAGTGTCCCGTGCATCGTAATCCTCTGCATCGTAGGCCCAACAATCTCTTATCCGCACGTCATACTGACGATCAGGGTCGCGGATGTACACCAATATACTCAAAGTCTCGCCAATTTTGATAATGTCTCCTAAAGGCATCGTCTACCAACATAACAAAAATTAAAAATCATGTTAATTTCCGTCGCTCAAATGAATCTGCTCCAAATGCGAAAGGGAGTGGACTTCAGGAACGTAAAGTGTATCACGAGTAGTAGACTCGCGAAGATGTCTTACCGTGAGGGTTGTGAAGTAGACTTGAAAGAAGTGGTGTCACACTTCATTAACGGTTTAGTTAGTTTTTACTCACGTTTGGATATGCGCCTCTTCGAATGTCCATCCAGCAATCGACTTGTCCTTTTGATACGGGCACAGAGACAACTTCAAGCATGTCTACAACGAAAGGCTTGAAGACGACCGTCTTTTCGTTGGTGTCTGCCGTTGCGCACGTCACCTTTTGGGCGATGTCCCAAATTTCCTGGAAAAATATCGCATTAAAACAGATATGTCCCAATGAAATCACGCCACCAAAATACAATAGGACACTTCCAAATACTTATTTCTTTAGATAGTTTTGCTGTTAGAACATGAACTCCTTTAGCTGATAGTTTAAGACAAGACCTTTTAAAATAAGTCTACAGCGAAAATTTGAACCTTTGTTGCCGTTCATAGGATCTATTTTATGTTTGACCAAAAATCGCGAATATGAACTGGGTGTGTAAAGCAAACGTGCATGAGGTCCTTACAATCTTAAGATACGGGTGGCAAGGCGATGTAATGAACATGTTTCATTTTGGGGATTCATAAGTGTCCGTGATCAATTTTAATGCAACTATTATAAATTAATACTATCGCTCGGTGTTCATCAGTTTACGCTAGTTCAGATCAGATTTAGCGCGGTTATCATGTAAACCGAAAAGAGTACCAAATAGGAGCCTAAACGCGCGTTTAAGTATCTTAATATTGGACCCATGACTTAGAAGCAGTAGTAATATTTAAAAAGTTGACTTGCAAATATTATCAAAACTTATTCCGCGACCTCTGGAAGGCAGTTTCGAGAGCGTGAATCATGCGTCTTTTGCTTACTTGCACTGTGTCATCGGTTTGAATGATGAGGACATTCTCGACGGCCTTGCCCAGGCCGCAGCCGTTCCCCGGGGTGGTGCACTCGATGCGCTCGGCGCGGGTGCCGCAGCCGCGCAGCGGCACCACGAACTTGTAGCTGGTCCGAGACGAGCCCAGGTTCACGTACCTGACAAACAAAACCAGCTTTTACAGATTCCATCAAATTCCATACACATCTTAGTCGACGCATTTGAAACTTCCAGATGAGGGCTCAGCCACCCGTGGAATGGAAGTCCACTTTCTCTTGAATTGAAGTTGAACGCCCCCCCCCCTCTAAAAAGAAGGTTGCTCCCCCGCCAGGAAGTGTAAAGACCCAAGGGATCTCAAATACCGCTCCCATGGAGTTACTACCTTTTGCCGCTTCTGCTCCAACACCCGGCGAATAAAGAAATATAAAGGGTACCGTATTAAAATATATACAGTATATGGACGCAGTACATGGTTAACGTTGGTTTTAACATTCAGCGTTCTTATCTTGATATTGTGTAGATTCATGTCATGCACATGGAACTATCGTATCGATACATCAGATGCTTTAAAGAGTATCAGTTTTCTGGATGCAAATCGCGTTATCGGCGCCGAAAAAATATGCGATGAGACTTGTGGTACCACGCTAGTAAAAACAGGTTTTGTTCTTATTCCGTATTTTGCATGTGCGCAATGAGGTGTCGTGGCTGAATGTTCAGCGTATCCGCCCGTCGATATAAAGATCGCGGGTTCGATGCCTGCTACCGCTGCAATTTTTTCCCTTCCCTTTCGTAGAGGCTTTCTCACTAAATTACGCCTCCGAACATCTCTTATGTCTTCTCAGTGGCCGAGTGGTCAGTGCTGCTACGTTACCAGTGATGGTGTCTAGATTCGGTTAGAGGTTCGTGGTAGAGCTTCTTCGTTCAAATCCGCGATCAAACGCCGTAGTCAGCCTCGCACAATAGCGAAGATCCTTGGAATCTGATCGGCTGACTAGTAACACCTCGGCTTTCTCGGAGCCGCTGAAAGGACCTACCCAGCATAACTCCGACGAAGTGCGCGTCAGGCGGTAGCGCGTGGAAACACCCGTCATTTTCCACAGCACCTTTCGTAATCATACCTCCAGGACAAAGGAATATCACTCTTCATTTTGCACATTTTTTCGGTGGACGCACCTATTGGCGACAATAGTCGTTAGTGTATTGCACTATCAGCCATTGCAGTGTGCCAGAATTTTTGGAAAGTCCAACCGCGGCAAAAGAATAACATGTCTGTAAAGCCCATTGATTTTTTTATTTTTTTACGCACGTCGAATTTCACAAAGTAACCGATTTTTTTGATGGATATTTCAATCATGAATCGATTCTTCTTTAGGCCCTTGTTTCGCTGCACGCATTGTTAGTGCGTTAATTTTCAAAGAATCTAAAGTTAATTTTTATCTTGAAACAATGAAATGTGGCACATCATTATCTCTCATAAACCTATATAGGAATTTGTTTGTTATAGCCAGGCCCCATAAGAGTACTTCTCTTCTCACGTTAAAATGTTCATGCCCCCTAGGTGCTTTACGGCGTGTTGTATTTTGACGAAGCTTTCCGACCCACACTTTCGCATAAGGAGCTTCATTAGACTTTTCCATGTATTTCGTATGGTTTCGGCTGTGATACCTGTCGGCCAACGGACGTCACCCGCGTTGAGCGCTATACTCGTTCTTTCTACCTCTAAAGTTGAAGTTAGGTAGGAAGAGGTAGAGAACGAGTAAAAATGAGACACTTCACCAATACTATTAGTTGTTTTAGTGGCTTAAATTTTCCCTTAAACTGATAATCGTTTTGCAGACTGAAATATTCCTATTAAATGACTATTCGCATTTAAAAGAGAGTTTTTTTTTCTTCATAGATTGGCGGAAAGATTTATTTTGCCCTTTATATTCACAGTTTAAAAAGACTCATCAATTTATAAATTTATTGGAACTGCTTGTTTGATTGATGTCCGCTTTTGCCGTGTATTTCTTTATGCCTTAAGGTGTGCAAAAAATGAGAGCGTTCATCAATATTGCAGGAAATTGTCGCTACCGGTAATAACGACCATCGCCCTTAACGAACAAACCATTCCGATCTCTTGTAGCTCGTTATAAACGATATTCACCGTAACGGTTAACTTATTCCATAGAAACAGAGGCGCCAGGGTAGGCAACCCACTTGACTTTCACGGAAGTGAGTTGCCTATGCAAGCAAACACAGGAGGCTCTATCACTGGCTGGAAAAAAATGTACCGTCTTTTTCACACGTAATAGCAGGTTGTTTGCTACTTTAATTTACAGAGTATGAAACTTTGCTACTCACTACCGTACTGCTGTAATTAGACTTGGTGCAATCTACTTGTGTCCGGCAATGACATTCATTCGCGCTGAAGGCTTTGAGTGGGTTTCTTGAGACTTAATTACGTTACACACAATATATATCAATTATTCTAAGAATAGCAAGGGAGTTAGCTAATTTTAGTTGCTCACTATAAAACCAAACAAAAAAAATATTTAAAAAGAGCCGAAAATACTGCGAAATTGAAAATTTTAACAACAGGTGGGAATGTCCGAAACATTCTTCGCATTGCTTAATTTTCTTTTCTTATTTTTAGTTCAGCGCTCTGCATGTAAGATATTAAAGTTCTACCGCAATATTTCTTCTTTAAACTAAATATTTTTTACTGTGACCGCCCAAAATGCCTTTGTAACAGTTCACATAATTATTGTTCGAAGTGACTATTGACACGCTGCCCCGTTTAAAATGTATTAGGTTGGTTTCAATGCGTTTAAGTCACCTCCCATTTAAAATGCATTGGGTTGGTCTCTGTGCGGTCAAGTCTCCCTTGTATTAACATAGGCGTGCGGAAAGAACTGACCTTATTTGTTTTAGAGAGCTCCCAAACATTTTTAGTGCCGGGATAGTTCATGGTTTGTTCTCATGACAACCTAGACGCTCTTTCTCTTTTTTGAAAGATCCTGTAATCACTTAGTTCTCAACATTTGAAATCTTTACAAAAACAATATTTGACGCAACTTTTCCTTATAATACAGCTTCGATCCCTTCTGTTGTTTCGCTGAATAAGCCAACAAGTTAAGTTGTTCAAGACATTCATTTTGTGACTACCCTTGTAATCCGCTTGGTGCAATGCCGCGGGGTCACCCGGTCTCATCGAGAACAAGCTTCAACTGCTAAATGTGAGTAGCCGGATAAACAAGTTTTTCTTAAAATATTTCCAAGTCTGCATCATCGCATTACGAAATCATTGAATATTATAAATGTGTTTTATTTTGATGTCAGCGGCGGCGTTTTCGGTTTCGGCAGTGGGCGACCTTTGACCCGAGCCGACCCGAGGCGCGTCACTCCGCCGCCGGCAACCGACAACCGGGCAACCTTGCTGGAAGCCAGTTGTGGGCGTTCGTCGTCATTGTGTCTGGCGCTGGTGCCACTCGAAACTGGACACCCGCAATACGCCATGCCTAATGACGTGACCAAACCAAAATAGGACTGATGCTTAGCCGAGAGTTTAACCTTTCCAATGGGAAATACTCGTGTCCTCCGCTGAAGGACGAATCTGATACCCAGAAACCCGTTGCGATCCTCATTAACTCGCACTGATGCAAGTATACCGTTTTCGGATATCTTTTTGAATTTGAAGGTAAATTGGGGAAAACGCACATATCTTAGACAGCAAACAGAGCCGTTGTACCTTATCAATAGATTATGTTGTGCCCACAAATTTAAGTCGTCTATTAGACATCTAGAGACTTCTAGACACCTATTAGACGTATACGTCTACGGATTTTATTAAGTCCGTAGATGTTGAGAATCAACCAGTCGTTCGCGTAGACGTCTAATAACTGTTTATAAGATATGTGTGGATGTCTAATGGACGACTGATTTCAGGGCACTTACTCGCTGTTAGACCAATATTGGTCGTCTAGTATTCGACTTTGCTGTTTGGGAGTGGAGCTGTGAATAAAAACTAATGCTTTTTACATTAGAGTGAAATTTGACTCGTAGGTTAGATAATATTTTATCGCGCTGAGCGTGAAATTTCACTCGAGGTTTCAGTTTTATGTTCAGGCTTTATGTTAGATCTTTTATCTCAATACCAAAAATCTCCGGGCACATTTTTTTCTGACCATTTCCGCGCCGTTTAAGCTTTGTGTGAGCCTTCCATATGAAGTACTTGGTTTTTGACATGTTCTAATCAGTGGACATATCAATTTCTCATCAATCCTTCTGTTTGATGGCAATGACTGATCTGTTTTGGAAGTTATCCAAAGTGTGGGTTATAACAAAATCTGTTTAAAACCTTGTGAAGGGTACGGGACTAAACTCTCAGCTTTTAAGGTTTCATTTATTTTCTACACATTCTGATCTACCCTGGTTTGCCCTTCCGTTACTTTATAAACAAGGAAAAAATACTAACGCGCGCCCTTCTGTGACTCACTCAGCTCGACTGCTGCTAACATATGCCATATGCCGCTTACCTCGAAGCAAGTATCAGGCTTGGCGATGAGGTCAAGCCAACTTAGTTTTGGTACCTTTTGCGTCTCTTCGCTAACGCCCGACTGAGCTTACTTGTTAGCGACGAAATGTGGCACTAAATACGGTAGGAGACCCGCAACGGTTGAAATTTAAAGTATTCGTGTATCATATTACCACTAACACAGTAAAAACGAAATACCTGTGTTGGGGAGTTCCACGCCTGTTTTGGGTGTGCGAACAAAACGGGCGTTTTAGGCATATTGGTTAGTTTTCAAAATAGGCCTTAGTTCAGCCATGTCATTTTAAAGGTCTTGGCGAAAGCTTTTCATTAATGTGGCTGTCATGAAAAATTGCCGAATACGTACTACCCCCGTTTTATTCTCACACCCAAAACAGGTGAGAATTCCCTCAAGCGGGTGTTTCGTTTTTACTGTGAATGCGCGATAGGATATAATCCGGGATTCCTGTGAATTTATTCGTCGTTAATGATACTGTGAGTTCCTCGCAAACGTTTGAAGAAGCGAACGTGAGTTTATTAATAATTTGTGTAGTTAAGACCGGTTCAAAGTGAGGCATACTCATCCGCGCTCTGGTCAAGGTGATCATGCAACCTTTTAAACAGTCCTTGGCTGTAATAGCGGCCGGCCGGGTCGGGCTTGGCTGGCTCGGGCCAGGCCAGGGTTGGCGGGGCGGGCTTTTTGAGTGGCGGATGCGGCAGTGACGCCGAGCGGCGGCGGCGATGCGCCACTCTGCGCCACACGGAGCCGCAAATCGAATGCCATGCCACTTTCACTCTTTGCACCTGTTGGGATCTTCTTCTCTTCTCCGATGAGATGATGTTCCAGTTCGTCACGAAAAGCATCGGAATCGCGCAGCCTGTCTAAAAAGGCTGTCTCCTTGCGTGAAGTCGCTTGCTGTAGTCTACCTCTCGTGATTGGACCGGTTTTGGATCTTACTCCCGTTGGCTGGTTTTCTTTTTTTTAGTATTTATTGTGACCTGAACTGGCGTAACCTTTCTTAACCTAACCTAATTTTGCGTAACCTAACCTAAGTTAGTGAGCGTAACACCTAACCAAGCGTCAGTCAATCTGACCTAAGTGACCGAGCGTAATCTAACCTAAACCACATTTGCGTAACCTAAGGTTAGCGTAGCGCAACCTAACCTAGCCTCAGTTTCCGTGACTTAACCTAATATAGGGTAGTGTAACACATCCTAGCCTCAGTTACCGTATTCTAGCAAGCTGACTTAGCGTAACCTAACCTAAGCTTTCATGATCTAACCCAAGTTAACATAGCGAAACTTAACCTAAGTAAGCGTAAGCTACACTTATCTAATTTCACGTAACTTGTCCCAAACATTAGGGTGTTTAGCGACCGGGAAAACGGGGAAAACCGGGAATTAGCCGGGAAATTGAATTACCTGGGAAATAAGCGGGAAGTGGCCGGGAATCTCACCAAAAAGGTGGAAAATCCGGGAATTTTCATTCAATATTATATTATTTTTGAAAAAGAAAATTTCGAAGTCTGTTTTTGCCCTTTCTTGCACGGGAAAAACAAAACCTTAAAAAAAAACAACTTACACAATATATTTCCCAAACTGTATTTCTTTGCGGGGAGGGTCCAAATATAAAAGACCCTTAATTTAAGTTTGCATTTGCAAGTAAAATTTCGAGAATTTTTGAAAGAAGAGATCTCGGAAAACCGGGAATCAGCCAGGAATTTGGAATTGGGAAATAGGTAGACCCTGTAACACGTGCGAACGTGACCAGACGTAATGTAAGTTAACCTAACCTAATCTCACCTAGCAGTACAAAACCTAACCTATCTAGACCTCACCTTACGTAGCGCTCTCACATGACCTGGACTCGGGTTGAAGTGTCTCTGTAGGCTAATGCGCACGGTGTTATCCATGCCGGAACATCCATTCACTTAAAACTCAATGGACTGGTACATTGACATGGATGATATAGCGATATCATTAGTATGTTTTGAATAAATCGATGATTCGGCATAGATTTTGCATGGAGACTTCAACTCGGGAAGTGACATAACTTTGCGCAATTTAGGCTAACCAAACGAAACCAAGCAATAGGTGAGAAAACGGAACCCTACATAACCTACCGCAACCCAACGGAGTCTAGTAGTCAACTTAACAGCTGCTCATCTTAATAATTTTTTCGTCTAATTATCTTCCTCTGTGTATGACATAAAATTGTTTTTAAACAATAAATCTCGGAAAAAGAAGCGGAATTCCGGTTCATAGCCTTTATAGGTTTTGATGTGCTTCTTAACTAGTACAGGATTTTCAGTAGTGTCCAGATTGTCAGGATGACAAGTTAAGCACTTTAGTTTCCGAACAGTAATAATGAAGCAGCTCATTAGTATCGACTATTGCAATTAGGATGTTATTGCTTGGGAGCCGAAAGTGCCGTAAAAACGCTAATATTAACACCGCAACTTGTTGAAAAGCAGTAACTTAATCAAATGCAAAATAGAATTCGAAGGCTAAAAAATGCAGATGGTCTTATGACTATTCGTCCCGAGGATCAAAGCAAAAGTTGCAAGAGTCTGAGACGCGTGCACGGTATGTGAGAGCTTGGATTTTCCATGAAGCGAGTTTTAAGGCAAGTAACCTAACCTTTCCACGTCGGTTAACCCAACTATATGTCACCAAGCCTGCTGCTTATTCCTCTGCGACAGGTACTATCGCTGGATCGTACACGAAGAAAAAGACTTTGTTGCCTCAGCAGAACGTTGTGTTCATATAGCCTCAGCAAACAAGAATTGTTTTGGTGACAATTTCAATTCTTACAACAATATAATTGTCACCACAACAATTGCAGTTGTAACCGTAACAAGTAAAATTGTCACCTCAACAATTCTGGTCAGCTGAGGCTATATTAACAAAACGTTTTGTTGAGGCAACAAAGTCATTTTCTCCGTGTAAGCGCTGTCAGGCTTGGCGAGCGACAACCGGAGCGATGCACAAGCGACGAGATGTCAGCCTTCACTCTAAATTTGTATCAGTTAGGAGAGAATCTTTGAGACTCAGTGTCAATTCGCCGAATTTCAGTCAATATTAGTACCACTGATTTTTTTCAGTGGCGCTATATTGACTGAAATCCAGTGAATTTTCATTGAAACCTACAGTTAGAGACTCTCTCCTAACTGATTCAAATTTAGAGTGTAGGTCAACCTAATCGACCCTACGCAGTTGTGTAAGGCAAGGTGTAATTAGTGCGTTATTCTCAGTAAAAAGAAAACCCGGTTTTGGGAAATTCTATACCTGTTTTGGGTGTGAAATCAAAACGGGGGTGGTACGTATTTTGATTATTTTTCAAGACAGGCCTATGTTCAGCCATATCATTTAAAAGGTCTCGGCGAGAGCTCTCCATTGATGTGGCTGAACATAGGTCTATGTTGGAAAATTACCAAAATACACTCAACCCCCGTTTTAGTTTCATACCCAAAACAAGTATAGAATTTCCTAAAACGGGTTTTTGTTTTTACTGTGTTCGCGTTTCATATTTACAGTGTATTTCGCGTAAGATTCCTTGTCAGAGAGACAACTGACATGCCTCATTCTTACTTATGATTATGACTGATGAAGAACTTACGGTTTTCCGTTCAAAGAAAGAAGTTGAATTACGTGACAGTGGCAGTTTTAGTTCGGAGCTTAACGGTGCCAGGATGACAATAGATGTAGATGTAATTGCATGCTACGCTGGGCGTTCACCTATGACGCAAGTTTTGCGTGGCTCGGCAGTCTAATGTTGACCTCCGCTATTACCGATTGGCGCTTTCTTACAACACTAGACAGCAAACAACGCCACGCAAACACTCGCACTGTTCTCTCACCTGCACTTGGGGTCCTCGGAGAATCCTTTGCTGTAGACGACGCCGTCGAACGGCTCCCGGAACTCCAGGGTGACCTGCATGCCCTGGGGGGTGCACTCCACGTCGAGGCGGTCGATGTGGGTGTGGCCGACGGGGGACAGAGCCTGGTCGAGGCCGTTGCCGGCCTGGCGGGCGCGCAGCCCCGTCAGGCGCCGCTCCCCGGAGGCCAGGGTCTGCAGGCTCTCGTTGGCCTCGCTCTCCGGGGACACCGCCTCCGGGAGCCGTCGGCTACCCTTCTTCCGGCGGACGACGCGTGTCACGTGGCGGGGATGGTGCACCGGCTCGTGGGCGGCCGTCAGGTCGGCGGCGGCGGTCTCGGGGGACGGCGCGGGGGCCGCGGGGGGCGCGTCGCTGGGCCGGGGGCGGCGCCGGGGCTGGGCGCGACGCACGGGGACTGCTGGGCTCGTCTCTTCCTGGGGAAGAGCTGAACAGAAAGACAACACAAATTTTTTTTAAAACTCATTTAGCGATGAAATTTTGCGAAAGTATAGGTTTTAAACCTTTTTCGTTTTTTTTTAGTTCCGTTGATAGCCAAGCTAATTCAGAGGGTTATGGAAGATTATGCTGCAGAAGCGAATCCCATAGAGTGGGAGTGAGGGGGTGGGGGGAAGGTCTTTAACTTCTGTCGATTGTTTCAAAACAGTTTCAACCGTTTGTATAACCTTTCATAGCTCCTGTCCGCAATCTCCGGTTTCCGGTATTTGATTAGTCAATGGGTAACTTCAGAAATTTATCAAAAAAAGACTTAACGATATTTTTTCTGGAAAAACGTGCATTCTGCGTAATACAGAAAAAATCGCGTTTCTGTGGCTACTCCGTTCCGATTCCACGAGGCTCTCAAAAGTGGCTTTCTTCGCATGTCATCATTGAGTCGGATAAGTCTAAAAAAATGTGTTGAAGCCAGTGGTGGCAGGCTTTGGTTAATCTCTTCAGTTGGCGGCCTTGAGGAAGCTCAATGAGAAGAACGAGATGGAAAATAAAGAGTGCCTATTGGTCGTGTGAAGCGTGGTCGTGATAACATCGAGTGATAGGCGAAAAGTGAGTGGATTTGTTTAAAGTTCGGTTTACAAAATAGATAACAAGAAACCATAATATGCCAAGACCTTGCCGACATTCGTGGAAAGGTTATTAAAATTATAGGTTGTTATGTTGGCATTATAAATTCTTAGAGTGGGAATTAAAAGCACACGGTTGTTACCCAATAGGTCGCTCAAAATGTTAACTCTAGGGAATGGAAGGAAAGAGATGGTTTTAATTGAAACTACCGTAAGAGTTGTAAGGTGAGCCAGTTCTACAGGTGAGGTGCGCTTGGATAAATACTGTTTTAAATCCACTACACTTCGATTTAAATTAACTACATTGAAAAAAAATTCGTTTGATAATTAGAAAAGTCACAGACGAAATTAGTTTTAAATCAGTGTATTCATCAAACTTACGTTCGTAGCCAAAAATCGCACTTACAAGGGGAGTACCTTAACTTGCCGCCTCCCGTTTTCTTGAAACTTTCGGGACTTTAAGATAGTTCTGTAGAAAGATACCCAAGCCCAAAACTTTCTGCCCGAATGTTTTTTTTCCTACCTTAAATACAACATTAAAAATTGCACATGAAATGTAAAAACACGAAAAATTGCCAATATCATGGAAACGGCTGGACATATCGCAAAATCCTCCAAGTTCTAGTCTTAGACGCTTTTTTTTAGGTGTTCATCAAGGAATATGCTTATTGGTTTTAAATCACATTGAAAAAAATTACAAATTGGACGCTATTTTTAAGGTGGCAAAATGAATTTCGGTAGTAAGTTTGGGGGGGGTATCTTTCCATACTGCTATCTTTCAGTCCTGAAAATTTCAAAAAAATCTGTGGCTGACAGTTTTAGTACTTTCCTTGTAAGTAAAGAAGTAAGCACTAAAGAAGTAAAGGGGAACATCTGAGTGTAAGCCTGGTGTCAAGGAAGAAAAGTAGGCATGTGTATGCAAATCTTTTAACTTCAGCTGGATTATGCTGATCAAATGCTATTCTTAACCTCTGAAAACCTCGAAAGATTTTATAAAAAATACTTTCGTCTGAATAAAATTAAAATGTTGTCTAAGCATATGCAATCTCGTAAACAGCATAAACATCAAATTTAAGAAAACGCTTGCCATGTCAGCCATATTGAAAATTGAATCCATGCTTTAAAAATTGAAACACCTGCACATGTTGGGAACGATTTTTAAGGATTCACTGGCAACGACCCAGCACATCGCCATTGGCCGCATAAAAGCTCTAAAAAGTGTCTAGAAATTGTGTAAAAAGGGTACTCTAAAAAGTGTACTAGAAATACCGTTTTAAAGGCTTGCGACCCATGTAAAAGGGTCGGAAAGCAGCATTATCATTCGATTACTTATCGCTGGATGGATCGATTTTCGAGCTGATTTTCTGTACGCGTATACACTCTAATTTATTAAGGTGGCAACTTTAACCTTTTGGCTCAACCTCTCGTCGTCAAATCGATTAAAACGACATCGGAGCGAGGCAAGAGGCATCCAACCTAACAGCCTATTACAACCAAGCCCCTTGTCGTTTACCAAAATTAGTTAATGTCACTTGTGCCTCGCTTCGCTATCGCTCCGCTCGGCTTGGCGACCGTTTAACTAGAAAGCCGTAGGTTAAGTTAGGTTAGGTTGCGTGGCTTGTGCCTCGCTTCGCTATCGCTCCGCTCGGCTTTAAGTCGTAGGGGTTGAACCAAAAGGTTGAACATGCAACCTTAAAAGTTTAGAGTGCATCATCATTCGATTACTTATCGCTGAGACGGATCGATTTTTGAGCTCATTTTCTGTACACGTATACAGTGGGATTTATAGACTTGTAAAATTCGTCTCGCCTGCGCCGATGCCTACGTCAACAAACCCAAATGAGTTCAAAGATGCAACTTCGTATGTTGCGACAGAAGGCGTTCGAACTCCTCGGTTGCCCCATTGCTCCATTGAGTCACGACACCAGAATTTGGAAAGAAATTGAAATTAGAGCGAGTGCCAAAAGAAACACGCATTTGCGCGAATGCGGGGTTTAATTTCCATTCGCCATGTGCATAGGCTCGCTCATTAGCGAATTCGGGCTTAAAAACTGATTAAACTCCGTTTAGTTTCAGACGTGGAAATCGCTAAAATAATTGGGATCGTGTGGGTTGAAACTACATAACTTGGAACAGTGATGCGCGCGGGCGTGTGACGACGCGGGCGTCGTGAACCCTGGTCCGAGAATAGCAAATTCATGCATTGATTTCCAAAAATCGACGGATATCAACATGGATATCCATGATTTTTGGATGTCAGTCGTCAATTATCCATAGAAGCGTGGATATCGACATGGATATCCAGGCACGGATATCCTTGATAGGACATTCCGCAATGGATACCCGTAAACAATAAATATCCATAAATTGATATCCATGTTTTTATAGATATCAGTCTTCAATTATCCATACTTCTATGGATATCCATGGATTTCTGTAGATATCCATGCATTGACTTGCTATGGATTCTCGATCCAGGGAAAGGCGGCTACTTACGCTTATCAGCAGGTTGCTTATGGTGCACTGGGACGCGGCCACGTCGCGGGTCCTTGCGGTCATGATGGACCCGCGGCGTCGGCGTGGACTCCGTCGGCTGGGGCGACGGGGGGTTGTCGGCGACCTCCTCCTCCGGAACGGGCTTGCGGCGCCCCTGCTTTAGCTTCTCCTCGCGGTGGCGAGGCTCGACGCGTTCGCCGAAGTCCCCCGCGGGGGCGTCAACGTCGTCCGCGTCGACGGGGAGGGCGTTTAGGCCCCCCAGCTCCGCCGACGACGCCTCCCTCACTAATATCTCGTCAGGGTCATCTTCGTAGGCCTTGGAGCTCACCAGCTGAACAGCTGCCAGCTGTTAATGCAGAAAAGATCGGATTTAAGTTTGGGTTGTTAACTTACAGTGCGGATTACCGGGTAGCTGTCATAAGCGCCTACGCCGCAAGCGCCAATCCGTAACCGCCAAACGAGAAAAGTCGCAAACGCCAAAGGTCTTAACCACAATACTAACCTTACCTAACCTAACTTAACCTAACTTTACCTAACCTAACCTATATACGAACTTCGGCGTTTGCGACTTTTCTCGTTTGGCGGTTACGGACTGCCGCTTGTGGTTTTTGGCGCTATCGAATGCCCCCCTCCCGATTACCTAAATTGTCTTTAATCTAACCTTCCCTAGTGTAACTTAAAGTGAGTAATCCTTACAAAAGTAATTTGCTCTAGTAAACAGGATTGGGTTATATTACAACGCAGCGGTTTTAACCCTAAAGATGTTATTACTTTAAGGGTGGCGGGTGAATAGGACATGTCTTTGGGTAAAGTTAACCCCACTTAAACGCTTTTCTACCTTCAAACTGGGGTTATTTTACGTAAATTTGTAATATTACCCCTAAAGAGGTTTGAATTACGAAGATATGAGGTAATGTTAAGTCTCAGGGGGTTATGTTACAAGTTGGGTTTAAACCGCAGCGTTGTAATTTAACCCATTCTGTTTACAGTGTATCAATACAATCTTTAACAACTTGAGAATTGGGTAACGAAACTGTGTTAGAGAGTTGATAATCGCAAATGTTACTATCCCTTACTAGGGTAAAAGGGGAGTAAACGTCGAAAAATAGCGTTGCGTAATAGTTGAATGATCCTCTCGGGGCAATGCAAGGGAGAGGAGATATTTTTCAATGGCTCGTTTGGTGGTCTCGTTGAAGCTATACAAAATTGAACACTTCCCGTTTCAAAGGCAGCTTTAAGGCTGACATTTTATACTCTCGATTTAGATTGCGATTTCTCGAACGGTATTTGAGGTATAGTCGCAATAAATTTTTGCGCGTTTTTGATGATTTCTTAAAATAATTGTAATTTTTAGGGTAGAACCTAGTTTCCTCAGTCCCCATGAACAAGAAACACTTCTTGGTCAGGCTTTTTTTAAAATATTAATTCGTACGAAGTGACTATTCACACGCTTCTGCTCCATTTATAATGTATTTGGTTGGTTTCCGTGTGTTCTAGTCATCTCCTATATAAAATTCATCAAGTTGGTTCCCGTGTGCGTTTAAGTCTCCCTTGTGTAGGCGTGCGAATATAACTGACCTTATATTATATTAATTTATCATTGTTCTTTTTGTTATCTACGTAATGGTTACGTTAAAAAGAAAGGGGAATCATACGCTACAGCAATCTCGTCAGAACTCGTATATAAATTAGTGACACCTTCGAGAAGACTTGGTATATGAATACGTGAGGTCTCTTTACTGGGAATGCATAACGAATTGTGCGAACCAAACGCATCTCTCCGCGTACATGCAGCGAGCGCTCTTCCGCATACTGTGGGTCAGGTCAGGACCCGCGCCTAGCCGGAGCCGGCTCCCAACCTGATATAAGAAGGCAGCCAACCTGATGAGACGTTGTGAACAAGTTGAAACATCCTGCTCACAGGTCCCTGCACAGCTTCATTCAAGACTAGTAGTCTCGCATCAGAAAAACGACTCATATACCTGTTAATCCTTTCCTTCTCTACGAAAAGAAAGGCATTGAGACTTAAGGATGTTTAATCGCCTTAACCGTCATCGGGTTACAGTCAAAACTTTTGAAACTTAAAGCTGACATGATCCTGCATGGTTGGTTAAAATTAAAACCCGGTTACCGGAGTGATTTTTAAATTCATTTCGAGAAGCTAAAGTTGGTGAATTTTACACATTGTCATAGACACTAACCTTAAAAGTGCCAATTTTCAGCGTTTTATTGAAAAATTAGACTGGAATCGCAGTGAAAAAAAGAAAAAAAAAAGCTTTTTCTATTGTTGAATACCTTAAAATGAACACAGCCAAAGAATATTTGATTCCTCATTCATCATTTAACAGAATATTGCACAATAACCCCTAAATAAGGGCGTTTTGGCGCGGAGTTGAGTCAAATCAGCAACTCTTTTTCTACAAAATTGAAAGAATCTTCATTTTCGGTTGGATTTAAATTGGGACGATTTATTTACGCAAATGTTCCTTGATTGCTTTTCCAATTTTTCTCCATTAATTTTAAAGTTTTAACTGAACTTGACTAGTCTGAAGCGATCAATCTTTGATACAAGCCCCGAAAATCCCGGCATCATTTATTTCGTGGAAGTGGCCTTTTTCTTCGTACCTTTGTATCAAAGATTCTCGAAGAGAGAACTCTTCTGACGAGGTTATTATATCTTAAAAAATGCATCAAGTCGCTAATGAAGGAGCGTTCCTAGTATTACGCAGTCTTCTTTGAATACAACAATGCATTTAATAGTAGTGAAAGTGCTCCGATCTGAGTCCGGAAGAGAACATATCGGTCAAGGTCACGATGCAAACCAGCTCCCACTCGCAGCGATGAGCTCCACGGGCTTGTTTTTCGACACTTGTTTAGCGGTGTACACTTAAAATTGCTGAAGAGGCTCGACTCAGCAATGAATCACAAGTAGTACATATGACGAAGGCTCGAGTTTTATTAGCACTATAAAATTGCGAGGTGATCATCCTTGGCATTTGCTGCAGGAGATTCTTAAGGCTGAAATTGGCTCGTCAAGAAAATCGAACGCGAGATGTGACTGAAAGGTAGTCCTATTGGTTGGTTGTGAGCGTTTATTTGTTGAGGAGCTCCCATCTCCCGTTTTTTTTTTGTAGTAAATTTCGAGATTAGTTCTAATTTTCGAAGATGAGTTTAAAAAAATAAGCGTTACCAGGAACACTTGTTAAACAGCACATTTTTTTCAGAAAATTATGTGAATTTGCAAAGTTTCTAACTAGGAAGAGATTTTTGATGATTACTCGGGAGATTTCCCAGTGTACTTAGATTTCGGAGAGTGCGGGCCCCCTCGGTATGTGGGATAGTTCGCGAGATGGAGCTCTCAGTGGAAAGTTCTCGGGGAGCATTCTCGTTTGATGAACTTATTCATATAACAATTGCAAAAATTGGTATAAAAAAGATATCAGTTCGTTATGAAGGTAGACATGTTCTATTTTTGTTAGTTTTCAAGGATGATCCATCGATGACCACATCTCATAACTCCTGCCGAGCCCTTTTTTTTATATGGCTGTTGATTATTGTGCGAACTATTTCAAGTACTACCAATGGAAGAAGTGTATTTAACCCTTTCTGTTCCAGTAGGCTGTTCTCGACCTCATGCCAATATCTGTATTGACGGAAATACCCACATTAATGTGAGTATTTTTCGCAAAGCTGGTTACAGTTACGCCTAAACCAAAAATTCAGCAAAGTACAGTTTTCAAAATTTTCATAACGTCCTATTTTGAGTGATTTAATCCAATTAATCTCGTCGGCTCTCCCTGACCAAAAAGTTGGTTATTTTTCATGGCTCAAAACTTTTTAATAAGAATGGGTAGTTGATTTTTATAAGACACATCTCCGTTTAAAGCAAAACCAATTTTTTTTTTTTTTGAAGAGGTTAAAGTTGTTCTCAAAGTATTTCTTAAATGTTGCGGAGGCTTGTCCAGTGCGAGGATGGTTTTTACTAACGAAATGAATTGGTTTGACTTTTTGTTTAGGCTAGTCGGGTCGACTAAGGTTAGGTTTGGTTATTTATGGGATTTGAAGAGCGGAAACACTGTGCAAACAGCTGTTTTTTTAAGCACTACTAAAACTAAGAGTCAGTACATTTATGGATGCTGTGAATATTGTTACATAAGAGCCTGAACTTTTTCTGGAGGTCGCAAGCAACGCAACCGATTATTTGTGTCACAGAAAAATCTACGTCTGTAACCATTGCTGAGTCTTTTAACGAGCAAACCATCTGTACAATATGTAGGCCTATTAGCCATTCGGGACCTACCTCTTGCTACTCGGATAATGGTTCCAGTTCATATTCTCGGAGCACGTGGCTACCTTTCCTGTTCGAATGCCACTCGTAAAAGTGCTTTTTGTCGCATCGGGATTTTCCACATTTGGGAAAAGGCGCTCATCAAAAGACAACATCAGAGCAAACTGTAATATTGTTTCAAAATTTTCGCAATAAGTCTTAAAATTAGTTAAGAGCTAACCGTAAGCACGCACTCAATAATTAGTGTCCTTTACTCAAGATTAATGCTTTGACGGAGTGAGTTAAATCATCAAATTCTTTCTATTTTTAAAAATATCTCGCTTTGAAAATACAGCATTATTAACTATTATTGTCTTCTTAAGACATGTTGATGTCATTTTTTGGAAGGAAATATATTTAACTAAAACCAATTTCTTTTGTAATAAATGTTCGTGATTGCTCAAAAGTAAGCCCTTGGGATTTTGGAAAATATACAAAGTGAGCCGAAAATGTTTCTATATAATTTGGGCATTCATTCTAGAACCATCCGAAAAAGAGGTACGTAAACATTGTTTTACATATCCCTAAGCTTTTAACAAGCTATTTTACAAGTCTCGTTGTAAGTGACGGAGGTCAGAAAAAGTTAATTTTGAAATTAAGAAATATTTCTTAAATGAAATTAGAGGCGAGGTGAGATTTTTTTTTTTTTTTTTTTTTTTAAAAATTGATTTTTTAATAATTGTCTCATTTTTAGGTTAAAAATTTTTTTTTTTTACAAAACATGGTATTATTGT
>Ga0058701_10000810_pt1 | contig 21143 bp, 16 predicted proteins | sample AgamicOrMae_FD_97039 | JGI IMG/M metagenome (GOLD analysis project Ga0058701, IMG submission 97039) | Agave microbial communities from Guanajuato, Mexico - Or.Ma.e | ecosystem: Host-associated > Plants > Phyllosphere > Phylloplane/Leaf | place: Guanajuato, Mexico | collected 2012-06-04 | reverse complement strand
TCATGAGTCAGACCTTCGAGGGCCTCTGAATGGTTGGGCGGGGTTTGAGAGGGGCAGGGGGGGTGGAGGGTGTCGGCCGATTCTGAGAAGGGGGGGGGGGGTGGAGCCACCTTCGCCACGAAGGGGGAGGGATTGTAGAAGAGACAGAAAAAGAGTGGAAAGGGAGGTGAAAAGGAAGAAATGGCAGATTTCAATATGAAATGATTTTTAAAATGGGCAGAGCATCTTCTTTTGACGCTGCACTAAAAGTCAGATTTTGGAAATCTTGCCAGGCTTATTCGAAATACTGGGCGATAATGTGTAAATAATAAGATAGTGCTAAAAAAATGCTGATCTAATGTTAAAATTCTTTAATGACCAAAAGGCCGATTGCTGGGTACACCACAAGCCGTTTGATATTACGGGTGGGGTGGGATTTGGTGGGTGCACAAAATTCTCAAGGTGAACCCAAATTTCGCGATTTTATGCTTGTATGTCGATAATATTCTGAATTCAATAGAATATCCTACACATTTCTATGCCAAATCATAGGAGAATTAACAACAGACCAAATTTCGTCCGCGCCCTCGTCTACCTTATTCGCAGGACAGAAAAAAATGGACCAAGTATATAGTTCCCGATTCCTGACGGCATACTCTTAATCCTTGCATCAACATAAAAAAAACAAATTTCCAGAAACAGCTTAGGAGAATGATAAGTGAACTCGACCATACTGTTGGCGTTGGAGTCCACTTCCCGGAACCCGTATCGGCTAACTAGTCGATAAACCGTGAAATTACAATTAATCAGTGATTAGTTCAGGAGCGTGCAACGAAATGTGAATACGTGGACACCAGCAGCTGTGAAAGAGTGAAGGGTTGCTCATTACGACCGAAATGCCATGTTCACTCTTTCCAAAGGCTACGCCTTCAAAGGCACCCCAGCCTTAAAGGGTCATTGTTGCCGCGAAACGCAAACACTGCTCTTTTGTTCATCCTGTAGAACTTTACCACGATCTAACTTTTGTCCCAAAAGGAAGAAACTCATTTACAGGAAAAATAATTAATGAACTTCTTCACCAAACTCGGAGTGAAACAGGATGAATTTACCCTATTGGCGTTAGGACGTCTTTCGGTTCGATGCGTGAACGTCATTGTTTGGATTTTAATGAATGGCTCCAAGGGCTCATTATTATTTTTAGAGGGGTATTGGCAGTAATTCTCTCAAAAGAGTTGAGCTGCTGAGGCCGAGCTATGTCTGAAAGTAGCTTAGAAGTGATCACAAAATTTAATCATTAAACCAGAAATCGTAAAAAGAAGAAAAATTTAAAGCAAATAGAGGATCTTTTGATTTTTCGAAAATATTAATGAAAGAATTTCGGTTTATATCTGCCAAAATTCTGTTCCCTTAGCCCCGCTTCTCACCAGCCTTTGCTCTTTTAGGACACGATCTTTTCCTCAGACTGTCAATTCCAAACATTGTATTTTCTATCTCTAAAGTACCACTCTGGGTGAATCCTGCATTACTTCACAAGAAAACCGACAGAAGGGTGTTTAAATTGGTCAGGTTCATCAGGCTAGGTTACCCCAAGCTAAGTGCATTGTGTCTCGCTTTACCACCGCTCCAAGATTGTAAATTAAGCCTGATGCCGCTTAATTAACGGTGCCGATACACAAAGAGAATGACTCTATTTCCTCAACGAAACGTTTTGTTATTACAGTCCAACAAACCAGAATTGATCTGGTGACAATTACAATTGCGAAAATAACAATATGAATTATTACAACTATTGCAGTTGTCACCAAACAAGTGGAATTTTCACCACAACAGTTCTGCTTTGCTGAGGCTTTATGAACAAAGCGTTTTGTTGGGGTAATAAAGTCCTTTCTCTCTGTGTAGGATGTCACCGAGATGCGGCATCAGGCTAGGCCACCGTTGGGATCACTGACAAGTTAAAATGCTCTGTGCCCCGCCCCTGGCGAGGAACGGCAGAACACATGTAGATAATTCGATCTTTCAAAATTGGGAAGCTTTGCTTAAGAAACAATGATCAGACCTTATGAGGAAAAATACGCGATAATTAATCTTGGTAACAAAGTTAGCCATACAGTCGTGCAACTGTTTGGAAAGAATGAAGGCTTTAGGCCATTTCCGGTAAGTCGTGGAATGGACAAAACCATCACTGCTCGCGGACAATAAAAGAGGATCAATGAAGACCTCACCGGAAATGACCATCTCGAGGTGTTTCCGGTTTAGGGAGTTCCTTTAATTGTCAACATACTACGGGGGTCCCGATAATTATCCGAGAATCTCATTGCCTGATATTGGTCGGAGATGTTGATTGTGCACTGTAACAATTTTTTTTATGAGCGATACAATTATTGTTCGTTATTCAGAATTCACTGAAACCTCAAAAAAATGTATATCCTACCTATGTATTTCGGAAGTGAACTTAATATCACTTCCATGAGACTACGAAGCGTAGCCAAAGGGTAAGTATAATATGCTTGTGGTAAATTTCAGCCAACTTTGAATCGAAACAGACGGCTTTTTCTGACAAAAGTAATACTTGGTTGGCGCAGTTCTGTACCTCATGTCCTGGTTTAGAGAGGTTTAGAGAGATAGCACGTGATGTATAGAAGCTTTCAGTATAAAGCTAGCGATATCAAGCGCTATATAAACGTAAATCCCTGAACGAAAATTGTTGCTTTAAATCGGCCAATCTCGAAAATTAATCAAAATTGTTTGACATTTCATAACTTCAGAACAGAATTAGATAAAGGGTAAAAGATTTAAGAACTTCTTTCAACCGACAGATATCTGACAAAAACTAAAGAATGGAGAAAATCAAACGAAAATTTCCTCGTTCTGAAAACAAGAGAAAAAGAAAAAAAAAGGGGGGGGAGGTCGGAATAGAGATCATTTACTATACATCAAAGATGGAGTTTCTTACCTCTTCCAACCTAACCTGGTTTAAGCTTTTATTACTAGGATTAACGAAGTAATCGCGAAGGTTGTCAACGTAGGTTAGGTCGGGTAATGTGCCTCGTGCATCGCTCCTCTTTAACGCCGCTGGACTTGGAGAGAGGCAAAACTTTCAGAGAGGTGGAAAATCTCTCCGATGTAATGTCCAAAGATATCCAATGTGCGAGTTGCCAGACTGGAAAATGCTACATACCTTAGACAGGTCACATGACACGTGAGCAATAAGGAAGGATGACATGCAGAAAGCAGAGTACTTAGCCCGAAAGGGGTGCGGTGAATGTAGTAAAGGGTGGATAGGGGAGAAGCCATCTGTAAACAAGAAAATTACAATTACGCTGAGAGGATGTTGAGGTGTGGCCGCCAAGACACCGGCACGGCGTCCTCTTTTAAATTAAGTCGTAAAGGTAATACCCACGGGACCTCTGCGGGGGAAAAAGAATGTCATTTCCGTGTGAAGGACTGTCAACCCTTCAGGACCCCCATAAAAAAAGGCGTTGACTGGAAGAATGAACATCACAAAACTAACCATAAGGAGAAAGATAACAGTTGCTCATCAGACAAAAAAGGTGTATTTTATTTTTATTTTATTTCTTAAGTCCAACAGGAAACCCAATGACAGGACCACAACAATTCCAATCAAAAACACAAAATTCTATTCTATAAACATTACCGGTATCCTAAGTTACAAGAACATTAAATAACGTAACTAGGCTAATATCACCTGTTAGTATAGCCTGGTTTAGCATGAACCAAGCTACCATTATCTAACTATAAGCTCGTATATTCTAAAGTAGAACATCTTACTGTTTACCTGTTTTGGGAAATGCTATACCTGTTTTGGGTGTGAAACAAAAACGGGGGTAGTACGTAATTTGGTATTTTTTTCTACAAGGACCTATGTTCAGCCACATCAATGGAAAGCTCTCGCCGAGACCTTTCAAATGATATGGCTGAACGTAGGCTTATCTTCAAAAATAACCAAATTACGTACTACCCCCGTTTTAGTTTCACACCCAAAACAGGTATAGCGTTCCCTAAAACGGGTGTTTTGTTTTTACCGTGTAGCTTCTAAGGCAGTTAACAACAGTATAAAACAACTCGTGTTTTAGGTAGTCCTGTCCATGTACAATATTCTAGGTACGAAGGCAAAAGACGGGAAGGCTGAGATGGGTATCTTTGAAGATACTTCTTTTAACAACCATTCCAGAGGATAGCTCTCGATGAAACCTTTTCATTGGTAATATTTTCAGTAGATTCATCTTTGGTAAGTATAACCAGTTACGCTTCTCCCCTGATTTACCTTCATAAATTTCATAAAATAGATATCGGACTCACAAACAGGGGTTAGTTTTTTATAGTGATCATCTGGGGAGGCGAAACAAGAGTTAATATTCTGTCACTCTTATCCGTCATGACGCTATGTTGATGATTACCTAAAAAAATGATTATTTAATCATCACATTTAAAACAAGGAAATAAAACTATAATTTAAATTTATTAACTGCTAATAACGAGTATACCATTCTGAAAACTTATTTCACTCGCAGATAAATTCTACATTATGAGTTAGATTTTGAGCTTAAGGAGCTTACTGTAGCTTACGATTAGGTAACTCCAGGAAAAACTAGCGTAATTTATAAGGCAACGAATACTGACGTCACCGCGTGATAATTTAGCAACCAAGACTGTAAAAATGGCGTTAGCCACAAAAGCAAAAGCGGTTGATCAATTTTAATCCGGTTGATTCGACGTTTAAAACGTCTATCGTCCCTTGCGTTGAAGTATTACCAGTTCCACAAACCGCCAAACCGATCTGACAAGTGAGACCAAAAGATGACTGCTCACAATCAGTGCAGAAATTGTGCACGACTGTCGAGAGTGGGCAACCTACACGACTTACAGGTAAGCTGGGCTGCCTACCACAGACAAGCACAAGTGACTATCCTACGGAGCAGCGCAGAGCACTTGGTCTTGATCACGATACACAAAATGTATTTTTAAAGCATTTAAATCTCAGAGATTTTTACAATAGGAGTGAATCAAGCTGATTCATGACCGCACAGTTCCTAAAAAGTTTTTATCTTGAACAATAATAGGAAAATCATCTACCTGAAATTATGTAAAATCCAACGTCTGTTTTGGTTTTGGTATACTGTATGCTTTAAGGAAAGTTTAGATCGTATTTTTACTAAAAATCATCGATTATGTGATGAAAAATATGCATAGCCTATGGTGCAAAATTATGGAGATCTTAAAACCATGAATAATTTAAGGGCCATAATCTTGGAAATGTACTTCCGTTTCTTAAAGGAAGGTTAATCAATGCAATTTTTTTGTACATTCTATTTCGAAAAGTCATTTTTTACATTCCTAAAGATTAACGTTGCTACAGTGAATTCTGGAAGAATAACTTTGTCGATGTTAATAATAGTTCTACATGTTGAGAATCTCGTAGGTTGTCGCTTAAAATAGATGCATATTTAGTGGAAAGAAAATTTTGATAGTCCGTGATGTGGGAGAAATACTAGGTGAACGACATGTACACGTCACACACGAACTTTTAAACAAATCCCTTTCAATTAGGGAAGGTTCGAACAGCAAGCCAGGTAAACTCAATTCGAACTTCCGTTTACTGCTGTCAGAACTGCCAAACACAACCCTTGTGAGTAATTAGCCGATTTCGAGATTCTACGAAAATGTAATTATTGGATGGCTGCTGGGCCTGATTGTTTTCGGGTACTTCGATTTGGTTTCAAACATTTACCGTCGTTTGCGTTAAAGGTACCGGTGAGCCCGTATCGGCCTTACATTTTAACAAACAGACGAAACCAGCGAAAAAGAACGTGGATAAAATTCCGATTTGCCAAGATGCACTGGAGCAACCAAATGCTTATGTTCATTTTTTGACAGTACCAATCAGTTTTAAAGGTTGTATCTTTCCCTGTTGTATTCCTGGCTTAAATTTTCATATCATTCAGATTAATGACATCTGCGTAGATAATATTAACCAAGCCTAACCTCGGTTGGCGTAATCGAGGTTGAGATAACCTTCGTTAATGGCCTGGTTCCTCGCTTGTTTCATAAGCGGTAGATGGAAAACAAGAGGTTGGAAAACCATTTTTTAACGGAGTGGTATGTTAAAGGGGATTTCTCAAAGTCTAGAGTCAGCGATTTATGTTCTAGACTGGACCTTTCTTTTGCCTTTTATTTTTCTTTTTTTCTCGCAGCTCATTATTTTTAGACTGGCTTGCTCCGATTAGTCTTTTCTGTTCGAGTGATTCGTACGAAGTACCGTAGGCACAAACGTGTTTGAGAGCAAGAAACTTCAAGTTGAGGGACTGAATCGTGTTGGTACGTCGCCTAAGAATATCGTCATTTGCAAATAATTCATTTTAGTATGGGAGTCGAAGGATATCTTCCTATCCTAGCAGGGCCTCGATCATGCGTTCTATTTGATAACCGTCGTATCAACAAAGAGAGACAACGAAAAAACAGTCAAATAGCACGTCAAATGCTACGGCGAGCAGCGAAAAAACAAATAGCACGTCAAATGCTACAGCAAGCAACCCTTCCAGATAGAGTCTCTGTGGTGAACCCCATCAGGGTATGTGCAATGCATACAGCTACATTCACCACGACGCAGCACCGCCCGAGAGTATCTGCAGTGCAGGAACTTTACTAAAAAGGATACTCCTACATTTAAAGCTTCAAGTCAACTGAATTTACTCGCGAGAACAAATTAACCTTCCCACATGCAACCGCCTACACGCGGGTGAAATGCGATTGCCCACCTTCTCTCTCATTTCAAGCGGGGGTAGGCAACCTCAACACACACGTGTGAGGCCGGTTGCAGGAGGGGGATGATCGGTCCGCATGAATACATGGAGCTCGATTCCCGAGAGTAAAACTGGGTAGACTGAAACTCGTCGTTATTAGCGCAGTTTATGCACATATTGTGCATTAAGCCCTAAAAATCGTCAAGTGTGATCAAGGTGATAGGGTGCATTAATTACTTCAATACAACGATTTCATAAAGGAAATGCGTGTCGTTTGAAATGGCTTACCACATAAATTCTCGGTGCGGCAAACGTTGATTTTTCGAAGCTGTATACATCGGTCTTTTCGTCTCTACTCAGTAAACGCACCAAACAAGCGCGGCCTTCCCGACATCTAACGACGAAGTTCCCAACTACAAGAGTCGGTAAAACAGAGCGGACCAGGGGGGGGGAAAGGGTAGAATAAGCCAAGGACCAACCCTACCCCCACCCGTCGCTCCGAAGGCGGGGTTACTTCGTGCGCAAGCTCATGTGAGCGCGCGGACGCGCCATTAGAAAGACAGAGAAGTGCGCGTTTTCCCACAGAGGGAGCGAGACGCAAAAGGGGTAAGCGAGCCCGGGGGAGGAAAGATTCTCAACCCTACAGCCAAAAATATCCGGCTCGCTGAAGCCCCTCGTAGTTGCCTAACGAACATGCAGTTAATACCGTCCAGCTTGTGCTTGTGTACCGTTTAAGTGTGAAGTACTCGATCAGGTACCCGCATAGGGTATGCGAGAAGAAACGCCTATATGAATATCGCGAAAGTCAAAAACTTCCATGAACTCGCGTGGTCGATCAATCGAATTATCAGTTACATAATCAACGTGCTAATCAATTTTTTTTATTATCGAGTGAAAATCGCCAGCACCGCAAGAAATGCTGTGACCGCGTCGCTCTAGGTGGGTATTCACATGCGCTTTCTGGTGTAAATTTTGTGTAAAATGTGATGGCGGCCATCTTTGACCAGGACAGAATGCCTTGAAACTAATTTTTGCTTTTCCCGCCACATTTTGAGTAACCATTATTCGTTTACAGAAATTATTAAGTTTTTCCTTCGGGATCGACGAATCCCAAGAACGGGTAGGCGAGATAACCGTTTTAATTAGGTTGAAAATACATGACGAAACTATGCAAGTTATTTTTCTTTCCTAATAGTTGGAATGTACACAATGAATGTTAATGCCTATCAGCTCTCTCAGCCCACCATGTGCTACACTTGAAAAAACACCTGAATAGAAAGTTTACAACATTTAAAGTACCTCCAGACGCAGCGCGAAAGAAGTAGTACATTCTGAAGACAATTTGTTCATTGACTCCGTTCTCCTGTTAAACTGGAAGGGGGAAGGCTTGGAGGCATTCGAGGAGAATTTTCATCGTTTGACCCGAGTTTTTGTGAGAGCGCCTCTTCTCGTCTGTTTCTAGCGACAAAAGAAGGCGTTACTTCAGGCACTTAACACAATTATTAGTGATGAGCATCATTACCCAAAAGTAAACCCTAGTCAATTCATCAAGGTCTCCACCTAAACAGCAAAAAGAGAGAAATCCGAGAGAAGGAAGGAGAGGAAGGGTTGGGTCGACCGCACGGGAGGATCGTTTCATTTACATTATCGGAGCCGGCCTGAGCTTCGCTGAATCCCCGTGAGAGGGCGCGCACTGGCGGGATTCAAATTCGGGTTAGGGACACAACCGGCATTGCAGCGCGATGTGTTCACCCGGGTAAGCTCCCATGTTTTCGGGAGTCAAACAGTTAGTTGAATGAACAGTGTCCAATCATAAGGGTGCTTTCATTAAATTAATACGGATACCTTCAACAGACACCCTATCTGTAAGTTTATGGAGAAAAACCGACTGGCGTGATTGTTTACATGTTCCAGCAGTTAAATTGATTTGGTGCACACGAAAAACCTTAAATGAAGAAACAGTCTAGCTGACATGATTCGAAAGTAATACCATCAGTTTGTGACCTAAGGTTTTCTTCAAAGAAATATTTTTTCTCAATCCTTCATTTTTGTAAAATGGTTTATTTGAATTGTAAAAATTCTTGATTCAGGCTTACCTTTGGTCGCATTAAAATAAGATCGGTGCTACTATCAATTATATTTCCGTTTTCAAGCATTTAAAGTCGATCAAAAAATGTAGGACGAAAATTTGTTTATAATCAATAAGGTTTCATACAAAAAAATTAGTGATAACATGATTGAATACGAAAAGAGTTAATATACAAGGCACGCGTGTCCCGTCAGGTCGGTTTTAGTGAGCTTCCTTATACTGTACCACCATGCTTAATTTCGACAAAAATGCTTATTCTAAAATTGCTAGAAGTATTTGTACCCAATTTCCGTGTGTGAACAGTCCCGTTGAAGAGACCTACTTATCTCATTACCCAGGACACATTGGGGTTGTAAAAGTAAACACTGAAAATCTTTCTTTCTTTGATTGAAAAGGTTGGAGAATGATTTTTAATCGTTCGAGGCTTCAAAGCGGTTACGTCTTAAAGCCGCAAGAACTTCGATGTAGGAAAATGTTGTTGGTATTTGAAACGAGTAAATTCTAGAAGATACTCTAAAAAAACAGTGCATCATTTTTGAGGAGGTTGAGGTGACTAGCATCGCGTGCGAGGAGCCATTGCGAAGGCGTTGCATGAAAATAAGAGCCTAATTTATATCAGGACGAGCGGAGTCAAGTCGGTAATATCAAAAGTTGGAAATGAGGTTTTAAGGAAGTATAATTTGTGGCTAGTTTCGGGAGGCTAAACACGGCCCACGTTCAATCTGATGTCATTTCCAGATTACGACAGCCGAATGAATGGGGCAAAGGGGGCCATACAAATCAACGGGGCGAATTCAATGGGTTGATGCCATGTACGCATTTTATTCAGATATTGGACCATTTCGACCACCTCGAAATTCGGTCAGCGATGGCGCAAAAAGAAGCAGGATTGAAGTTAGTGTTAACGGACAAGATTTTAGAGTGAAAGGGTACCTCCAATGGGACAGGTCTCTTAAAAGAGACGGTCGCCTTTTCGCATGATTAACCCCGCAAAGGCTGTACAAATTAGTAATCGGCAGGGATGAAAGGGTTCATCCATCATCGACTTCTTTTGAACACCTTATGTTTAATGATTGTCAACATCGAAAGCTACATGCATATAATTTTGCAGATCCGTCCTCAGAACAACAAACAAAAGCGCAAAGCCATGCGGCTAAGAGTATTCTTAAATAATACGTAGATCATTTTCCAAACAATGAATATGGGAAATTACTCTTATATTTAAGGAATAATTCAAATGAGAACTACCACATTCTTAATCAACATGACATGTTTTACAACCATGATCAACTCCAATAATCTAATAACCTTGCATAAAAAATGAAAAACAAGAAGGGAAAAAAAACAAACCTGTATGCATTGCACCGCGGCATTGTAAGTCTCTCTTTCACAAGCTAATATTTCAAGGAGTAAATTGAAGAAGTTACGGAACGGGTAAAATTTCACTTTAAGACCTCCTCTTAAAAAGACGGATTATGCCAATATTTCAGCTCGAGGATTAAATCGAACATAAATTAATATTGCAAGATCTGTTCATTACCGCTACTGAAATATCCAAACGTAGTACCGACTGCAAAATTAATTATCACATTTGAGTAAGCAACAATAATTATTAGGGGAGGATTCACTTGATAGATGACGCTATACGCGCATCTCTCCATATGCGAACTTTAGCCGCAGGAGGCGCAAAGGGGCCTCTTAAGAAATCAATTTAAATGCTAAAGTAATATTTATAGGGGGCACTGGACATGATAAAGACGAATGAAGTAAATTACCGGAGGGGAGCGGACAATAATCAATATTTCATGAGATGTCAAAAATCTAAGTGCCAATCAATAAATCAATAAACTCTAAGTTTTTTTTGGCTGCAGTCCTTTCTCAAAATAGACGTATATAAGTACAGTGTATCTCCGTATAATGTCCTAATATCTGGAAGATAAAGACGTGTGTATTAAAATCTCATCTCTCAATGTCGAGGGCTAAATCGGTATCGTTCTCATTATTCATGTGTAATTTTAGACAAAAGCAGTTTAGGCTAAGTTTACATTCAAGTTAACAAATAATTTTGACCTTCTCTTTTAGGGAAGGAGCGAATAATCTTTAAAAGTTGAATCCTTGCCCTTTTTGCAATGTTAAGGTCACAGTTTCAGTTAAAACATCCAGGTTAAGTACGTGATTCTTTTTCTTAATAAGCGTTCGCAGTTTGTCAAAAACACATGTTTGAAATAAGATAAGTTTTAATTGAAAAAAAAGCAACGTTCTCAGAGGAAATATTAAAATAAAGTTAAGATGTTCAATGAACTGCCAAAACAACAATTGCTGTTGCATCGAACCGAAAGTTCACGTCAACAATCGTACCTTATTACAGTCGAAGAATTTGTTGGCGAGGGGTAAGGAGGGGGGAGGATGAATGAGGAGTGAGGACTTTTCGAACGTGAGTCCTGGAAGAACCTCCCGAAGCGCCGCTTATGAAAAATGCATAGATTGGTACGTCGAGCTTTTGGTTCTTCTAACACGTCCACTCGGATCTCCGACACTTAAAAGCCTTTCCCGTTTGAGGCCAAGGACTTACGAACCCTTTCTTTCGACTATGCCTGACAAATAACCCTTTCATACAGGAATCACCGTCTTTATCGAAATATTTTAGAATGGGGACTGTCCAAGAAAGCTGTCGCATGTACCTCGTTTGTGCGGCTAATATCAGACCCCTCCAACTCGCCAGCTGCCCGCCGACGAATCCGAAAGAGATTCGGCTAATCCCGTGTCCCCCGAACTGGCAGTTGGAGTGCGTCGGGATAGTTCGGCAAGTTCCGTCATGAGTAAGATTATTCAATACTCCCTTCACTCAGCGTTTAGTTCCAAATAGGGGAGGAGGAATTTAAGGAAGGCTACAAAGAGGGCAGATACGGTTAATTACGGAAATAAAATTATCTCGATAATTTGTCCACTTTTCCTCTTATGTTGGCTGAAAAACAGGACTTACATGGACTTTTTCAAAAATTTAGTTAATCAAGAATCGCCGCAGTATTACATATACTATAAACACTGAACACTGATTACTAGACAGGTATAACAGCGTTGACTTAGGAACATTACGATGGAGCGAAACTATTGAAAAAAGTGCCACCTGGTTATGACAAAGATACAGAACGATTAATTAAATGAAGTGGGGGCGGCGAATTTTAGGATGATTGAAATTTGATGTTTTCGCCTAATCAGGGTCACCTCTCAAATAACGTCCAATATAGATTTGGTTGAAAATTTCTGTCTGGGTCACTTTTGAAATCCACTGTATACAACCAGCCTGGCAACTAAAGCCACTTATCTACCCGAGTTGAGTGTTTGATTCCGAGAGTCAATAAGAAGTAACTTGTTGTCAGCCCCTATAATGGCCGAGGTTCAAACTTTTTAATCGCTCAGGTTATTTGGTAGATTTGCCTTTACCTCCTGCACAGTTCAGATACCAAATTGTGGTGTCAACAGTTTATCGCACGACGTATTTTTCGATGGGTTAACTCAACTGTATTTCCCAATACCCAAAACACATCTAGGCCACGCTAAGGATGATGGGGGTCAGTGACAGAGCTCCGCGGTGCCCAAGCCCCCCTGTTCAAATTTGGGCCCCCTTGGGGGTCGTCCAGAACCGAGGAGGAAAATGTAGGGAGAGGGATGGTGGTTGGCTCACGCTATTCAGAGATGAAATGTTTTATCGGAGTATTTTTTACAACGTGACTTGACAGTTAACTCGCCTATCAAGGAAAATAAAAAAAATAAAAAAGCTCTAAATGGATGTATGCAACGACGCTCCGATCAACGGGACTACAACAATATCACGATCTTGAATGACCAATATACCCACCCCACATATTTACAACGAATGCACATTTATATTTACAAATATCTCGCACGTTTTCGTAAAATTACGAGGTCAAAAACGTTGTAATGACCATCTGTGTTAGTAGGCAACCTGCACAACAGCCCTCATACTTAAAGGGTCTGGCTACGCCATATTTGGTGTCGATTTTCAGCCGGAGTTATTACGTAAAGCCTAGAATCGACAATGACGTTCCCTTAGTGATTTTCGTGAGTTGGAATAAAATTGGTTTTGTTTGCCCCACGGACGAGGTTGTTTGTTTACACCTTCGTCCTGCGCTGAAGGTTGACCATAGAATATTCTTCATTGACCCATCTTAAGTAAGATCGTTCGATGTGTTACCCGTCTACCATTGCTTGATGAAGATGGGACTTCAACACCTAGCCTTCCATTTGCGAGGCGCTCAGCAACAAAAGATAACGTGACATGTTAACTTCCTGACATTCGAGTAAAGCAAAATATAGAATGGTTAGAAAGTACCTTTCGAGAGGTCATTGAAATGTCTATCAAAAGGTGTGGCCACTTTGAGCTTTATCTTCAGCCGTTCGTTGGCACTTCAGTTAGATTGCCAGATTGACTCGAAGTCACTCATCCTCGCTTCACTTGGGTTGAATCGAAATGAGGCCAAGGTGTCTTTAAAAATCAGCAAAACTTCTACTGATTCCGAGTGTTTCATTCTGCGAATGCTAATGGATTTGATTTTGAACTTTAATTCAACTAGTTGCAAGTCTGTTGAGGAGCGGTTTCTTCTCAAAGAAGAGCCTCCGATACCTTTAAGTTCGTCATGGAATCGAGGGGCCTTACCATCTAGCCTTTCCGAGCGTTTCTGATTTTGAAATATAATTCGATGCGAAAAGTTTGTACCAGGACCATCATTGTCAGCCACATTCCCCTGTCACCACTCCTCGTAAAATCAAGCAACTTGCTACCTTGTCCTTTGGTTCCGATTCGGGAGGTTTTCTGATTCTCCAGTACATCCCTACCCACTTACTTTAGGATTCAAGCAACCTATGACCGCTCTTAGTGATCTCATGTTGCAATTTAGTAAGAAATCTGACATCCGTTAAATAATTCTCCTTTACATCCTCGGTACCCCTTACACAATTCGAGCAACCGGCTGCTTCCTCAACCTATCGGCGCAGGTGACGGCCTGATGTAAGTTTTCATATTGATTTTTTCGATCGATCTGAGCGAGCGTATTGACAACCTAGATGCTCGTCCAACGATACCCCCATAAAGTAAGTCCACTATTAATTGCTCCCCAACACGCTTTACGAAAGCGAGCTGACAGAAATATTGTTGTAACGGAAAGTGTTGGTGAAGGAGTGTTGCACCTCAATCGGGAGCTCGTTTTGTCGGCACTGCCTCAAGTCTCCTCTCAAGCAGTTAGCAGCACCGGATTGAATATTCATTATTTCCCAGTTCTCCGTCAACATTCCCGCAGCTCGCTTAGCAGCTGGGCCAAGTTGTGACGACGCACTTCGTCCGAGTATTAGCACGAGTACTCTTTTTGGCGTCCTCATCTCCGCCTCTGATCGCTCCTATAAATTGATACAAAACGGAAGTAGAAAGATAATTCCTGCCTGCTGATGGGATGGAGTCGCTTTCATTGCATTAATTAATGTCTCGTCATAGCTTAACTAGACACCAGATGCGAGTACCTCGCTGCAGAAGGGTTGTTCATAGACACTTACACCTGGTGGCCACTTTGCGCGTCGGCCTGACGTGACGGGTGCAGTTGCTGCTTGAGGTACGAGCACCTCGTGAGTAGTCTTATCCTACAGGAAGTAAGACATCTCCTTTAATATTCTTTATATTTTTATCTTGACCGCAGGGGAAATGACTTAGCTCTGGCTAATCTTCACAGTCGGAAAAAAATAGCGGTCAATAAACAAACGAGCATTATACAGCTTTAGAAATGGAGGGAAAGTGTTCTGAAACAGACAACGATGAGTTCTACAGAAATTAGTTACGATGTATTCGCAATCATGGAAAAAAATTGTCTCCATCTCGTCAATGCCTTTCGGAAGAGTGGATTATTATCGAAGGAGGAAGAAATAAAAAGCGGATTTTCCCAACAGCTCTCCTTAAATTACCTACAATGGAGAAGCTTTAAAAGCCCTTGTACAAAGCCCTTAGTAGAGGGTGACCAGACGTTGGAATGTTTTCCTTCCTTGAAGGAGAAAAACCTAGGAAAAGAAGCGGTTTCCATGCCTCACGCTGGCCTATTTTGAGTGAACACAGCCTTCGTTCATATTGAAACGGTAAGAAGGCACAGAAATTTACCCAGTGTGAATCATACTTTGCTCGCTCATTGAGTGCATGTAGAGGAAGGCAGCAGCATCATGGTATTAATTGCCAAGGCTCGGTTTTTATGATACTAAATCGGAACGCGTTCTCCAAAGTCTAACGCGATATAATCTTGATCCGGAGTCTTAAGTTTTATGGGAGGTGAAGATGCTGTGAGACAAGTTACCACCGCAATAAAATAATCAATTTTATTGTGATTGGATGTATTCGGGATTTGAACTCTATGATAAACCAATCTTTATTGGTAAAAGTCAGAATCAAGAACCTCCATAAAATATCGTTTTAGGTCCGACTAATGGGACAATTGTCAAAAACATACCCTAAAATTATTTTTTTTTAAAAAAAAGATTACTTTTATAGGTGACCCTTGCTTGTTGACACCCCAGTACATTTACGGTCCTGATAGGCGGAAGGAGCTTTATCACCTGGTGGTGAAATATGGGAGGAATGTTGGAGTGGAGGGCTCCGTTGGCATGCTAATAACATTTTCTCGTGCATTGTATGCACACCTTTTTATGTACAGTCCCGCTCAAATTTTCTCCTCGTTATCCGCATATAGCTTCGAGTCGAAGCTTCAAGTTGAGGTTGGTGCACGAAGAAGACGTGGGTTAGTAACGTAGCCATATAGCAAGGGTGAATGGGCGTGAATAGGGTTCGTTAATATGTATGGCGCAATCATAAGTTGGTCGACTACGTGGTTAGTAGTCCATCATGTGTTAGTATCATATTTATTGACCAACTTTATGTCCACGCGTGCGTTGTCAGCTGCAGGGCTACTTTTACTCTGTGAACCCTGGCCCCGTTTGGTGCGCTTACTGCTAGTTTGCTTTGGATGGCATTTGTCACTTTCCCTCCTCTGGGTTCATTCCATTAATACAAAAGCCGCAACAGTCGTTTTGATAAGTTTTAGTATCTTAATAAAATATTTCAGACGCCGTCAATTAAGAAAACAAAACTCAACTGAAAACAGCCCGATGAAAAAATCGAGGTCGGCCTTGGAAAATTACGGATACCTCAAAGAATCTCCGAAAACTTTTGTTCATTGCTGCACTAGCCACCACCTGTCTGGTCCTACGCAGTCGCGATCTTAGAAGGGTTTAGGAGGGAAGGGGGACGGGGCACCCCTAATCGACTGAGAACAGAGGGTTCCTCAGGGAGTCTAACGCACTGCAGGGGGCATTCTTAAATTATGAGATGCTTATTGGAGAGGATCATGTCTGGCAGACCAGGATTCCAGTATTAAGCATGGGACATTGCCTTCTTAAAAAAAAGGAATATGGCGGACATTCTCCGGCAAAACCGGACCATCAGGGAAAAGATTGAAACGAGCTTAAATTAAATTACGCCCTATAAGGTCATACCCTTGCGGCAAGACTCATCCTCATTGCTCGGGGGATGCGAAATTGTATGCGCGGTCATTTTTTGTCCAACCAAGGAGTACACTGCATCATCAGCTGCTGTTTGGTACAGTAAGCCTAAACTCCTTGAAGTCAGTGCTTCATCTTCCATTCCGGGAATTTTCCATTCCATAATGAGAAGTGGACATCTTTAGTCATCCGTTCATTGCACGTAAACAGAGTTTCAGTCATTACTGGTGATATTTTACACTTCGTATCCTAATACTTCAAGATCAGCCATCATCGAGCATATTAGCGCCTACGGGGATTTACAGCACTATGGGCAAAGTAGCACCGAGTAAAGCCCATGAACCCAACAGTGCTTGTTTTAGCGTCACCACAAAAATCTTCCAGACAACTATTGATTCCACTGAAAAGGAACTCTTAAAAAAGTAACAAAATAAAACGTTAGCATAAAAAACAAAAAAAAACGAAGCCTTTATTTTTATCCGCCCTTAGCTGATTTACCCTACAAATTTTTAAAGTTACTCAAATATTGTGTTCAAGGATTGTGGACTGTGGCCAAACGGATTGTTTAAAAGTTAAACATACCAATATAAAAAGAATAATGATGTGCCGAGCTATTTTTTTTATTTAATTCTTTGTTTTGTTTCTGACATTCGAAGGGCTAGCTATGATGTACGGTAAATCAGTTTCGTCAAGTTTCTTTCCCTTTCATGTATTTTATTACGGTGAATCTTTTGCATTCGTAGACCATTCAAGAAGGTAGTTAACTCGTTAAGGCGGCAACTGCTGCTTTCGGCACGGGGAGAAGAAATAATTGGCCTAGGTCAGTTTCTCATAGCCTCACTTTTCCGAATTCCTATGTTTTTCCTCCTATTCCAAAACATTTTCGCGGATTGCGTGATTGGCCAACTGCCAGCGATCCTCGTCTCTGATTGGTTACTTCAAACTCGTCCACCGCGCAATTTTTCTCGTGAGAAACCGACGAACGCGATAAGTAGGAGAGGGCTTTCGAATTTCACATTTTCGTCACCGATTTAGACTTCAGCGTCAAATGTATATCACTATATCACTACGCTTTCGCGCGGGCTGGAAGCTAACTTAGCTTTAAAATTAGTACAGGCTAGGGATACTGTAATATGTTTTCAGCTATTATGAGCTGATACGCGGCGAGTTGTCTGATGTGCATGCTTAATTTGACTATTTTATAAAGAAATATCTCTGATTGGTGTGATGAAAAATTCTGCGGCTAAAACTGGTATAATGATGCGCAATATTATGCGCCGCGCGCAGTGAAATGAATTCCAAAACTCGTCTTGGAGACCCTGAGACATAAACAAGCAAACGGGACTAGGTAAAAGGTGAAAGGTAAAGATAAAACAATTGAATCATCTACATCGGTGCAGTTTTAGCTCGAGTTTACGGTGACTATGAATTTCTTTTTTACTTCCTCGATGCCTGGCTTCACATACCTGCAGCAAACTATATGCTCAATAAGATTTCATTTAAAAAAATATCGATGAAACTAATGTATAATGAACATTATAATTAGCCACACAGCTACCCAAGTGAGGGGACTGTACACGTGTATAGCCTGTTAAGATCACCACTCACAATCAGTAGCACTACGTAGCTCCTACTCAGTAGTCACATGGTCATGCTAAAATCGCCCTCTCCGCAAAAAATGCAAGCTATTATCGACTTGCGTATCGATCCGTCCAATTAATAATAGGTCAAGTGAAATTGCGGGTGAAAACAATCGATCTAATGAATGTGTTCATTTGAAAAGCCGACCAACTTCTTCTTTTCTACACTTTGTAATTGGTCGGTTTTTAAAACGCACACTTGTACTTGGTCGGTTTTTCGGAGCACGCCCTTATTTTTGATCGATTTTCCTTTGAAGGCATCGCTATACACCCTTTCCGAACAAATAAATAACAAAACACGGGGTTCGCAAATCATATTATGCACACCGCGCGCCACAGCGACTTGCCATAGTTGACGATTTCGCATTGACCGCTGCCCGTAGAAATTACTCTGCAGTTCTCGAAAATAACGTAAATAGTAATCTGAAAATTCTAAATCATCCTATTCATTACCATTACCAACAAATATATTCGATCGTTTCGCGAAACAAATTAGGAACTCTGTCTGACCTTTCATCAGCTAAATACCTCTGACCTTAAAATGGCGGTTTCTTATCTGCTTCACTGCTGCGCCGTAAAATCAGATTATCAGGGGTCCCGACGCACGGGTATCATTTGTATGTACTTCGATGCTTCCCGCCATGGGTGCCAGGGGTACTGGTTCTGGTTAGAATTCCAAACAGTCTTCCCGAGCCTCACCATTCTGACTGCATCGATTGCCAAATACACTTTTCATCAAAGGCCAACACGCTACCACGCAAACTATGCATTTGAAAAAAAAAAAAAACAAAGTAAATATTTCTATAGGTTTTATTCAAGGTAATGTAGCCTTCTGAGAGCGAGAATTTTTCTCCTGTATACTTTCTCCAAAAAGTACTCGAGGGGGTTCATCGCAGTCATTAAAACTTACATTACAAGCCCGGAACGAAAGAATTACGAGTTGAGAAAATATACGGCCCTCATAACTTACTAGCATAAATTCGGACAAGTTGTGGAAATACCCATAATACTCTGAACGCTAGCTAAGGTACCTCACGACAATGTTCTTGATTTCACCCCAACCCAATCTCTTAATACTGGCGTAATAAGATCGGGCCTGACCACATTTCAAGCACTTAGCCCGGGTAAAAAACCAGAGAAAAGACACAAATAAAAAACAGAAGATAAAATGCACGGAACGGCCGAGACAGGGCTTTTGCGTGACTTTGTTAATTCAAAAACTCGCGTGAGGGATTTCGCATAAAACTGTTAGAAGAAGCCTCTACGAGTATGTGTTTCGGAGGCAAATGTAATGTTTGATGGAATAAAACGAAGAAACTGGGCACGCTTTCGCTTTGTATGTTACAAATTTAAGAACTTACGCTTGAAATTTTAATTGAGAAAACAAAGCTTCAAGTTTGCTATGTAATCTATTCTTATATCTATCTTTTTCTGTCGTCCTTACTTTCACCCCCTTATTCTTCCAGCTTCCCCTTATTCTTCCCGGTGCACTCCTTTTACCAACGAGGCATATAAGAAACCGGACTCTTCCTTCGCTTTCTGCTTTGTCTTGTGTCCTTATTGATCATATTTATCATCGTATACCGTTCTCATTTTACATTTACCACCATTCTTCCATACCCATGTCGATCCTCTACGTTGGCTACCGTGCTGTTTTTATTCAACATTTCCTTCCTCACACCCCTTCCGACTTTACTACATCAGATAAGATGTGCTTTCTTCAACTGCTTTGCTTGTAAACTTTTGTAAAATACCCTTCACAAAACTCAGCGTCGCTTTTCTACCCTCCATCCTCTTTCCAAACTTTTGTCCTAAATACACCACCCACTTCAGTATACCGTTCGCTTTTAGGCCTCCGTCCCCCATCAAACAACTCTTTCACAAAATACCTCCACCGCAATGGAATCACGATAAGCTTACGCCCAATCCCGCAACACGACAGTCCCCTGCCTAGTAACCAAAATCATAAGAAATTCATCAAATTTATCCGATTTTGCGTTCACTCGGTTATCGCAGCCCGCTTTTTAGTTTCAAGATATACCAAGATATAAGAGATTGAGCCTCCGTCACGCCAACCTGTCAATGGTCTTGACACTACTGCGACATGATCATATGAAGGTGCCAGGGTCTGTGTTGCGTAATATTTTCCGGGGAAGAAATTTATGGTTACATAAGGCAGGCGCCGGCTCGCTGCCCTTTGATAAAATATATGGACTTTTGGATCCAAGATTGAAAGTTGAAATAAAACTTGCGGATATAAGGCGTGCGATAGCGTTTGTCAGCGATGAGAATAAAACGTCGCCAGTGACCTTAGTGAAGCATGAAAATTGTCCTAGGCATTCTAAAGACCCATCTGCGTTTGTTTATTCGTAAATTTCCATTGCAATAGACCTAATTTTACTTGATTCAACCTAAATTTCATAAATTGTTGCTACTTTCACAACTGCATTGTTAAGTTGAGAGGTTACATTTTCCGACCTCTTGTGATGTAATATTTCATTACATTACGAGGAGTTAACGACATACAACTGCGTCGTTTAGGTTTTCATTACAATGTAATGTTGACACAACGGGGATGTATTTGTGCGAGCAGGGAACACAATGTAACTGAGACAGCAATTTAACGGAGACATTAAGGTGATCTTTAGTAACGGGGACACAATGTACTGTGGACGTGTTTGCACTTTCAAGGGGCCAACGTAATGCGAACGAAATAAAACTGGGACATCTTTGTCCTTGCAGGGGACTCAAACAAACGGGGATATAATGTAACAGGGACGTGTTTGTGCGAGCAGGGGACGGACAAAACGTAAAGGGGACATGTAACCGGGACGTGGTCATAGCCCAAGCAGACATCAGTGTGATTCGAGGCGCCTTATAGGCGCCTAATAGGCACGAAGGCGCCTTGCCTAAAAGGCGCCTTTTAGGCACCTTTGGAGGTACCTTGTGAGTGCCTTCGATTATACTTTTTGACCCGCCTTTTAGGCACCTAAGTCGCAACTCTTCTGAGGCACCTCACCGGAGGCGCCTATAAGGTACCGTATAGGTGGCTTTATGCTGCAATACGATATTTCATAGGGTTTTGCGTGTTTTAAAAATACAAAATGGCCGGAAAATATTTTA
>Ga0058701_10000809_pt1 | contig 21145 bp, 20 predicted proteins | sample AgamicOrMae_FD_97039 | JGI IMG/M metagenome (GOLD analysis project Ga0058701, IMG submission 97039) | Agave microbial communities from Guanajuato, Mexico - Or.Ma.e | ecosystem: Host-associated > Plants > Phyllosphere > Phylloplane/Leaf | place: Guanajuato, Mexico | collected 2012-06-04 | reverse complement strand
CGACAGCGCCGCCCTGGTGGCAGCCGCTGGAACTACTTTATCGCGGACGCGCTTTGGGGGCCATTTTCAAATGAGAATCTTGGGGAGTCCATGCTCCATATATAACTCCGTGTCGTCAGCCCCTTCCCATTCAATGGCGGGCTTTCAAACCTGGCGCTTTGCTGTTAGGACATGACTTGCTGGAAAACCTTTTTGTGTTTGATAGTGAAGAACTAAAGTTGAAAATCGACATTTTTTTAACATTAATAATAATGGATAAAATACATACTTTCAATGACTATTGAAATGAATACAGCCACCTCCATGTAAAATTGTACCTCCATTCAAAGCTGTTCGCTTTGAAACAACGAGCGAAAAAAAAAGGTTTAATACATTTTTTACGATTAAACGAGCGAGAATATCTATTTCTGTTTAACTTATTTAATTTTTCCTCGTCAAGCTCAGTCTTTGCTCCCAATTTTTTGGGGCCAGAAAAGAGCGAAAGAGATTTTTCTAATTGTTATCAGCAGATAATATTTAAAACAATTTCGAGAAAAAAATCCTCTGCAAAAAGTGAAGAGAAGCTCGGCAGGCTCTTTCAAAAAACAACGGTTGCGCAAAAAGCCAAGAGAAAGGAAGGGGGATAAAAACTGCTTTCCCTAAAATGAGATTGACTAGCTTTTGGTGAAAAAAAAATCTGAAAAAACTGCAAATCCCTTCAACTTGTTTTGAGGTCGTTCATCTTTATTGAGCAGGAAAAGCTTGTGTGTGTAATAAATAGACTTTATTTACTCAGGTGTTTATCATTCACACAAAGAGCTTCCTGGAACGAGCTAAGAAGTCCGTCTAGTCCCCTCTATCTGTCAACATAAACCGATGATAATTTACGGTCACCATAATCTCAAGTCGTGACCTCGCAAACTGCCGGGTCTGCAAGTCGATCGATAAGGCAGACGCTTCTTCAGATAGCAAGTAGCGGTGAACGAAGCAAGTCGTGTTGAAGCGGTCATGATATCGCTCAAAGCATCTATATTTGTAGTGTGGTGTGTCTGGACTGCGTCCGCATTTCGCCGGCCCTATGAACACTCTTTCCAGTATCCTGATACCGAAGAACCCGTGGGTGAACCTTTGTTCCTCACACCATTGATCGAGGCGGGCCGCATCGACTACGCTCGGGCACAATCAGTAGTCCCATCTCTGAAGGGACAAGTCCAAAGCTATGCCGGTTACTTTACTGTTAACAAGGCGTACAACTCCAACATGTTCTTCTGGTTTTTCCCCGCGGAGAAAAACTTTGACGAGGCTCCGGTGGTGTTGTGGCTCCAAGGAGGACCGGGAAGTTCGTCTCTCTACGGATTGTTTGCAGAGAACGGACCTTATTCTATCCACAGGAAGAAACTGCGCCTGCGCACATATTCGTGGACAAAGGAGCATTCTGTGCTCTACATCGACAACCCGGTAGGAACCGGGTACAGTTTCACCAATGATGAGAAAGGTTATGTCCGGACACAAGAAGAAGTGGGCAGAGATGTTTACAACGCCCTCACCCAATTCTTCACTCTCTTCCCCGAGCTCAAGCGCAACGATTTCTTCGTCACTGGCGAATCGTACGGCGGGAAGTACGTACCGGCGGTCTCTTACACAATCCATAAGATGAATCCAAAAACGACTATGAAGATCAACCTCAAAGGAATCGCAATTGGGAATGGTCTCAGCGATCCAGAGAACCAGCTGGCTTACGGAGACTACCTTTACCAGCTGGGATTAGTGGATACCCTCTACCGGAAGAAGTTCCAGGACAAAGAAAACGAGATTAGGGAGATGATAAGAAAGAAAGAATGGAAAAATGCCTCGATTGGGTTCACGGAGCTGATCGACAGTGATCCGAACATGACTCCTCCGTCGCTATTTGAGGAAGCCACCGGTCTCACCAGCTATTTCAACTACATTCAGGGTGTTGACGTGGATGATGGGCTGAACGATATGGTACAGCAAGCTCGAGTGCGCAAGTCTATTCATGTTGGCAATTCGACGTGGAATGACGGCGCAAAAGTACAGGTATTGCAAATAAATCTTTTCACTCATTTGCGTTAATTTGTGAAGTCATTTTAGATAACAAAAGACAACGGACTAGCAAGAAAAACAGAATTAACAAGAGCCCAACTTTAACCGCGCAGTTAAAAACGAGTCAAAAACACAGGCAAAAAATGCAGGGTGACGCTTCGCTTGACGTAATCGTGTAGGGTTTACCCCTTTTAAAAATACTTCAGGAAAAATCTTTTTAAAGTTTTGTTGCTGAATGAAGACAGAGAGCATTCCCAAGAATATTTTTAAAAGCAAGCCTCTCGTCACACTAATTTAAAAACACGGGCCTCATTTTTTACCCACATAATATGAATCAACGACCGCATCGAAAAAGATAAGGAAGAAAAGCGAAAAAGGATTGAAAAGAAAAAGAAGAGAAAAAAGAATGCAGTGGATCAACAATCCTAAATCTACTCCCAACCCGTTTCATTTTAGATTTAAAAGTATTCGTCGTCATGAAGTTTACCGACAGATAGGTTGGGTTAAGCAAGGTTACGTAAAGCTGGGTTAGATTAAGCTAGGTTAGATTAGGTTTAAGTAAGGAAGTGACGTGGCTTGTTGCTCGCTCCGCTTGGAGGGGCAATCAACGTGGATCACGACAGGAATAAAACTTCACTTTCTATACTAAAAGTGTATGACAAGCGTGTTTTTCTGTTTCAGCAATATCTGGATGAGGACATTCCGAAGTCCGTCCGACCGTGGGTGGAGGAGCTGCTATCGGCATACAGAGTTTTAATATACAACGGCCAATTGGATGTCATAGTGGCGTATCCGCTTACCGAAGGGTATCTTCAGAAACTTAACTGGAAAGACAAAGATGTTTATGCTAATGCCAAAAGATCTATTTGGAGAGTAAGAGGTAAAGTGGCAGGTTACGTTAAAATTGCTGGCAACTTAATGGATGTTATGGTGAGAGACGCGGGGCACATGGTTCCAAAGGATCAGCCAGAATTTGCGTATCAGCTAATAAGGAATTTTACGAGAAACCTTCCCCTTGCATAATCACTCTTGCTATTCTACCTTGCATTCAGGATTGTTTCTTAAAGTCAACGCGATTTCTACAGATACTGTACAAGTTAAGAATATCGTTAGCGATTTCGGATCCGACTTTGTTTTTAAATAACCAAGCTTAGCGTGGGCTTAGTTACCACCAATTAGAGGTCTTCGAGATAAACACCAGTCATTTTCGGAAACACGTACGAGGTTTTAAAAAGATAGCACTCCGATAACAAATGCCATGCCATATCTCAGGAAGTTCACTACCCTAAGACAAGTTATGACCGCTGTTTTCAAACATATTTCAGCTTACATTTTGATGGGATTGACGTCTGAACGTTCATTTCTCAGGAAGTATCTTCTCATAAGTCTTCCAAACTGTATCCTACCAAGATTTGGTAATAAGTACTGAAATACAGACTTTCAAAGATCTATTGAAAATGTGTATATTTACTTACAGCCCGACTGCTTTTATAAATACCGTTTATACAGTGACTTAATTTTACTTGCGAGGAAAATGGATAATTCCTCTTGAAGATATCACTTTCTTCTCTTCTTCTTTTTGTGGTCGATGTCAAATGTGAGCGGATCCGATCTGCCGGCCTGTCGACCAAAAAGCAACCGTTAGATAACAATCGGTGAAATACCAAATCGAAAATAAAAACACAATTCACTTACTCGTTGACTGGAACTCCTCTTCACAGACTTCTTGTGCTGCTTGCTAGTTTCAGCAATTCCGGCGAACTGTTTCAATGATTCCGGTATGATATACTCGGGTACGTTTGCAAGATGGCTTTTGATTTTGACCGAATGCAGAGCTTTGTCGTGTCGGAGACGCGACAAGTCCTGAGGGTTGTCTTCGAAATACGTCTGAAAAGAGAAGACCAAGATAGATTTGGGATTTACAAATGCAATCATCTGATTGGATGCGGCTATCCGACTTCGAGTTCCGAATGGCATAACGAAGTCGACGTACTCTGGAAACTGGACAGGTAGCAATTCCAACCTCTGGCGTTGCATCTTCCGTCGCCTGAGCTGAGCGAGGCACAAGGCATCAAAACCGAGCTCAGGGTGTCTAGCTATTTGCCATTTTCAAATTCTCGGCTGATTTTCGGATTTCTTTTCCCGAAAATTCCCAAAACTTTACTGGCAAATTCAAACTTAAATAAAACTTCTTTTTAATTAGACCCTCCTCCCGCCAAGAAATACAATTTAGGAGATATATTTTGTAAATTGTTGAAAGTTGGAAAAAAAAAGGATTTTGTTTTTCCCTTTTAAAAAAGGGAAAATGGACTTTGCAATTTTTCTTTTTCAAAAAAAAAAATATAATTGAATAAAATTCCCAGATTTTCCTTCTTTTTGGAAAATTCCCGGCAATTTCCCGTTTTTTTCCCCAGGTCATTCAATGTCTCCGCAAATTCCCGGTTTCCCCGGTTGCTAGACACTCTGGAACTTTACTTATCGTCGCAAAGCTTGATGATGTCCACGGAGATCATGTTACGTGCCTTGTGTCTCGACTCCGCTACGCTGTCGCCAAGCCTGATGCCGCTTTCTTCTCGGTGGTAACTATCACCGAGAAGCAAGCGGGAATCGGCTTGGCGCTCCTATCGGCTTGGCAACAGAAGGTGAAAAACAAGAAGAGTCATATCTTTTATGTTTACGGTGTAGGAAATCTATTCCTGTTGGTAGGCGAGTCGTAAAATTAGGAGATTAACGATAACTCACTTTTAGCACATCCGAGTTGTAAATTTCCTGCCTAATCTCAGAAAGTCGAGCTTCCCGCACGGCGACCCTGGTGACCGCCCGCCAGGCATCTTGAGAGCGGTAACGGAGGGATTCCGCTTCTTGCAAATCAAATTGGAAAGGCCTGCAAAACATGATAATCCATGCTACTCGAAAGTAATAAAAACCATAAACACATCATAAAAATTATTTCAACAAGCTTCTCGCATTTTTTTCCGTAATACACAAAGCATATTAGAAGGGCGCCCTTCTATTATGGATGAAAAGACATAAAGCACGAAGAAAGAAAAAGTCCGTAGACTTTTTCGGTATTGATACTGAACTCGAGGAGTGAACTGGGTATTTGAGCGAATTTCTTTCATAAACAAAGGGCTGACCACGATTTCTTCTAACGTGGAAAACTTTTCTTAAGGCGTTTTTAAATGTGGGCAGTGAGCACAGATCGGATAAAAATATGTGAACAGGATATTTATGACATGATGAGCCAATGTCCAGAAGTGAAAGGATTTTTTTTTTTCGGTTGAGTGCAACTTAATTTTTTTTTCTTTTCCCTCAAAAGAAAATAAAAAAATCAGGGTACCTCGAAAACATTTCTACTTTGCTGCTTTAACACATTGAAAAAGGCTTACACCTAAATAGTTCCTCTTTTGCCGATTGTGAATGTAACTCAGACCTCCTTGGAGAAAAAAAGAAAACTTTTTTTTATATATATTTTTTTTTCATTCTTTTCTTTTTTAACGCGTTTTCAAATGTGGGCAGTGAGCACAGATCGGATAAAAAATAAGAACAAGATACTTATGACACGATGAGCCACTGCCCGCCCAGTAGTTAAATGATTTTCCTTTTTTTCGGAAGAGTGCAACGGCCTTTTCTTCTCGAAACTGGTAAAAATTAAAAGATTTCCGGGCGAGCCGTGAGCGGTATAACGCATGCGGTCCTTATTGGAAATTTCAACGAGCGTTGAGGCAATTATTTCCACTTTTTGCGCACTTATTTCCAATTGAAAAATAACCTACTTAGCAGCCTCTTGACAGTCTGAAAAGCTGTAAAAGCACTTACATCATGACATTCTCCTCGGACGAAAGGGACTTGAGGTGCTCTTCTACTGTAAGCATCAGTGGCTTTTCTTTGACGTTCACCAACGACAAAACGCAGCCCTGAAAAAATAAAAAAGATTATCGAAGGCACGATGGAAAGGTATCAGCAACGAGAGAAAAAGACACCTTGCCTTATTATTTCCTCTTGCTGTGCGACCTGCTCGGTGAATGTAAGAGTTGACGTCTGCGGGAAAATCGAAATTGATAATATTGGAGACGAACTGGAAATCAATACCACGGGAAACTCCTGAAGTCTTATCTTTCTTACGTTTGGATCTGGGAGAAAAAAAAATTAACATTACCAACAAAGAACCTTAATAAAATGAGAGGACAACTTCGCTTCCCTCACACTTAAAAAATATGATGAAGATAAAAGTTTTCTTGATCGGCGAGAAAAATACAAAACCGAATATTCAGCTGTCGGCGCAGCATCAGAGAAAGCAATGTACCGCGATGTCGTCTAGGTAAATAAGGAAAGTTAGATGTGCATATTTACTTGTTTATAAAATATAATTTTAATTTTGAGTCGAGCCGGAGTGAAGATCCGAGCACAGAACCTTGTGCTGAAGGATAGGACGCCCAAGCAGCTACGCTAGCAGCTACGCTAGCAGCTACGCACGAGGGAAAAATTCTCTCTTTGATTAGCACGCATTTAGGTTGGAGCCCGAATAGCCATTTCCAGTTAGACACTTAATATATAACCCTCATGTCAATGTGTGAGGGTAGACTTACGTCGAAGTTTCAGAGGGCTTTTCTGCAGGGTTGATGAGAGAAGCTTCATCTGAAGCAATAATTATGTCATAGACTCCCTGATTAAATTGAGCTACAGTATGGCAACGGCAAGACGCAGGTAGCTCCGAGTTGAGGGTTGCTGAGCGGATGCCAAATTGCTGCAAATAAAGTCTGATCCTGCAAGAGAAAAAAACAAACACAATATTTATCAATATTGCTAGTAAAATGACTGAACACCAGTACTAAATAAATGCGTACATTTATGATGTATTAAGTAAATTTACTTACTTGTAGGCTCTATCCACTGTGCTAACAAAAATAATAATCTTGCCTCTGACAAGGTTCAGTTTTAGGAGGGCATACAATATAGCAGCTTTGTCATCTCCTTGTGCATAGAGATAATAATGCTTGAGCTGGCTCTTGGGCGGTATTGCAGCTTCTTGTAATTTGATTATGACTGGATCTTTCAGCACCAACTTTTTCAAAGTTGTAACATCTTCTGACAGAGTGGCACTTGCTAAAACGGATTGATATACACCAGACAAAAGAGTAAGAATTTTCCTCATGTCTGCTTCATAACCAAATGAGAAAACAAGGTCAGCTTCATCAATGACTAAACATTCAAATGAATCTTTCAGCTGTAGATTGCCTGCTTGAAGATGGAGAAGAACTTTGCTGGGAGTGCCAACCACAATGTCAGGGTGTTGTAACAATAAAGGTTTCTGTGCATTGGCGTTGATTTGAGGTGAAATGTCAACAACTCGAACTTCCATAGAACAATATTTAGTTAGGGCAGCAAGGTCCTTTGAAATTTGCTGGCAAAGTTCACAACTTGGAGCAATGATTAGTGCTTTCACTTCCTGGGTAGCAGATGTTTGTTTTCTTTGCAGAATCCGTTGAATAACAGGAATGGCAAAGGCTCCTGTTTTCCCTGAGCCTGTCCGAGCCCTGATCAGAATATCTTTTCCTTGGAGAAACAATGGGATAGCTTTTTCTTGAACAGGTGTAGGTTTGGTCCAACCTAATTGGGCCACAGCCTGGGGAACACAAACATACAAGGTTACAGCTTTTACAGATTTGCATGGAGGAGGGATCTGAAGTATAGCAAAGACAAAAATACTCTCAGAGCCTTGTTATTTGTCAGCCTCCTACAACACATCATTGAGGAGGGTGCATAGAAAAGGCTGTCTGAATATTTCGATGACAGGGAACAATCGACCACGCCATAAGCGTTGGCTTCACAAGTAGAAAACATACAATTAACGTCAACCCCGAAAAATTCCCCCAAAAACACAATCAGAAATAAATTACTGCACGCTGACACGTAGGATAGCAAGGTTATGTTTCTTTCATGCGGCTACAATTTCAGTCATGCGATAGGACATACCTCAAGAATTCTGTTATCCAGTTCCATTTGACCGAAATCAACCTCCGTCTCTTCTATTTCCTCTCCGCTCTTTCTGCTCATGTTTGCAAGATTAATAAAGTCAAAAAACAACGTGCTAATCAGGTGTTTACAACTGGAATAAGGGATGGCGATGGATTGAGAAGTCGATTCAGACTTCGATCGGTCGAAAAACATGATCGAGCACGTTTCGAGTAAAATCGAATCAGTCGATTATTCCCTCCGACTTTCGATAGTTGCGCTCGCATGTGCGAATATGATTGGCCACCGTCAAAATAACTGGATTTCTGATTTCAAGACTTAGTGAAGTATTCTACCGTCAATTATAAATTGTGAGATTCTACACGCGGGATAAGTATTTTAACGTTACGCAGCGGGCCACATGAAATATTCTTAAACCAAAGTCGTTCAACCAGCAGTGATATCTGTTATAAAAGCTTCCAATGCTCCCCTCTAGACGTTTCATGCCAGCAAAGGAGAGAAGAATTCAGTAGAAATAACGTTCATTGAAGCTTTAATAAGAAATCCTTTATTGATCGCACAAACAAAAACGTATCCGGAACAGAAACTAGGCAATAAAAGCACTTGGATTGAGTGACAGCGATTGGAGCAATAACGGTAGAGTACTCTTAGAACATATACGAGCAGAGCGTATATTCAATAAACTCTGAAAACAAAACGCAATGTGCCGGCATTCTGCATGGGCCATAAACACATGGAAAAACTATTTCCAACTCTGGTAAAATCTACAAACAAAACGTCAACAAGCTTTACACGAAGCTTTGTACAACTGAACTTAAGATAACTTGGGTCCCACAGAAAATCGATTTAAAAAAACGATCCTGTACACAAAAATAATTCACAAAGTGCTCGCAAAACGGGTAACAATTGGAAGTAATTATTTTTCTTTTTAGCGCACCGAGTTCTCACTATCAGTATTTACAGATTCAGTGTTCTTTTGCGTCGTGTTCGGAAGGTTATCTTCGAAGTCGAAACATTCTTCTTTGAGGTAGATGGAAGATTTCAAGTCTAGAGGGACGTCACAAAATTCGAAGTGAAGAGGTACCGGCACTTCGGAACCGTCGCTATCGCTGGCTTCAGAGGGGGCGCTTGGACGGGAGCAATCGTTGGGACACCCTTCTCCTCTCGGCTCAGGATCTTCTGGGACGCCGTTGCCGTTCGAGTCCATGAGCGTGAGCAATGCTTGGCCGGCAGTTACTTCTTGGGAATTGTGAGTGACAAAGTTTTCCGCACTCGACGTTGCACTCAAATCGGGAGACAAGGCGGGTCCGACCTGGCGCTGGCTGGCAGCGTCCTGGGTGCTGACGGTGTGGTTCGCGCCCACTATGTGGACCTTGGCATGTTCGACGAGAGCGCTGCTGGTGAAGAAGCGCGTTGAGCAGGTCGGGCAGGAGTGCGGGCCCATGGCCGGCCACCGGCCGCTCTGCTCCTCGTGGGCCTTCTTGTGGATGTTGAGTTTGTGGTTCGACACAAACGATTTATCGCACAGATCGCACTTGTAGGGCTTCCCCGTGTGCAGCATCATGTGCGTCACCAGGCCAGATTTTTGAGGGAATCTGAATCAGAAATCTAGTTTTAAGAAAATGTAAGCAATCCGAATGTGGTCCGCCTGCTAAAGGTGCACCACATGAGGTAAAAATCCTCTCAAAAAAACACGGTGCAGGTGGGACAAAAAAAGCCAAATGAATCGAGAGTACCGGTAGGCTTAGTGCGCACGAGGTCAGGGAACAAATGCAACTTACCTTTGGAAGCAGAAGACGCACTTAAAGGGTCGTTCTCCGGTGTGGACTCGCATGTGCTGCTTGAGAATGGAGCGAACCGCGAAGCGCTTGTCGCAGAGAGTGCAAGGGAAGGGCCGGACCCCGCTGTGCATGCGGATGTGGCGGCCCAGGTGGGATTTCCTCTTGTACTTCCTCCCGCAAATCTCGCAACTAAATTCTCTGCCGTCGTACTCCAGGCTTGCTTGCTTTCCATTATCTTGGAGGAGAAAAATTAATCTCGATTTAAAAATTCCCGAGAAAAGAAGGGGAACCTTTGACAGCCGGAAATAAGGCCATCAACATTGGACACCCTACGGTCAACTTCATACATGTTTTTTTTTTCGTTTTTTTAATTTTAAAAAATATATTTTTTCCAAAATAATTTAGTTTTGAAATGTTTTCTTAATTTTTTAATTTTTTTAAAATTTAATGTTGTTTTTTTTCGCGTTTTTGTTCGTTTAATTTTTCCACCATTTTTTTCACTTCCTTTCATTTTTTGGAACTTCTTATAAATAAAACTTAATAGCTTTGGGAGTGTTTTCATATATTGAACCAAGTGTTTCCAACATCGCTTTTTCTACTATGATTATTTTCTTATCCCATATCGCGATTAACTTAATTCGACAACCTTCACCGACAATATATTCAACAATTTTTTCATTCTGAAAAAACAATTAAAAACGTGGTTAATTCAATTATTCATCTTCCTTTGCCTCTGGTGAGGGAATGCGACAATTCTTAGATCCTTACCACAAATTTTCACATAACTCCCTTATAAAAATGGTCTAAAACAATTACCTTTGTTGGCAGTACTTGTTGCGCAGGCCATTTTATTCCTCTTGGGAGCAGTTGCGTCAACGGAATTTTCTTTGCTGGTTGTCTGCGTTGGTTGCAGGCGCTTTTTGCCGCTGTTTTCTTGATCCTTGTTAAGCTGCAGAAACAGCTGCTGGGTCGAATGAACGTCGTGGAGGAGGGGAGCTTGTAGATGGCCTGCGCCACCGCTTGCTTGAGCCATTCCGCTGGCTTTCACCAAAGAGCCCTGAGCCACGCTCTGTCTCCAATCCGCTCCACTCAATCCGACTTTAGAAGGGGAACCATTGGCTCTCTGATGATTACGGTTAACGTCAACACCGTGAGTGCCCATGTCCGCATTGTTCCCACCTTAAAACAAATTTATTTATGAGAATCGTCCATAATGGTGTTGGCCTCAAACAGCTCAACGAAGAATTGGGCCAAAAAAATCGTTTGAAATGATACAAGAGATTCACTTGTATCCCTGAAGTGCCTTGTGCATCGCTTGGCTGTCGCCAAGCCTGGAGTTGCTTTCTTCTTAATGACCAATGAAAATTGTAAATGAAATAAATACGGAATGGAGATGAAGTACTGGTACCGCACAAGAATACGGTGATCAACGGATGAAAGTAAGATATCGCGCATAACTTCCAGTTTCTCTACGTACCGGTATAACGTGCATTTGTGCCTGTAATAAACGCACCCACGTGTTCGGGAATCGAAATAGGAAAAATATCTCAATTTCCAGCGGATATCGCAAAAAAAAAGGACCCAACGATTCTTTAAGCAACTTTTCAACCCTGTGGTATGATGCACTTGAAATCCATAAAGACAGTTACTGTTAATTTTATAGCAGGAAACGAGACGCCCCCGCTTGTCTTTCACTCCCTCCTTTTTTTAATTTTTTTTATCATCATTCTAATGGCCCCGCCAGTGCAAGAGCTCCCCATTTACTTTCAATTTTAATGGGATGTTTCCGTTTGCCTGAATATCGTACCTGACGATAAGCCCAAAACATTCACGCTGGCGGCAAAAATCTCGAAAATGCAACGACGAAATAGCTCCTTCTACGGGTGTTTGTAATCAAATCAACTATTATCTCAAGTAAAGCTATCATGTTGTATTGGAAGAAATGTAATTTTAACTTACAAAAGCTCTGGCTCCTTGAAAAATCACTCACAAATTGAGGAGCATTAGGTACAGAGCTCTGAGTAACAGCACAGTTGAAAATTCCAGGGGCAGACAAAGTCCTCCCACTTGACACACACCCCTGAAAAAAGAACATTTTCACAGGAAGGAAATACATTTGAGAATTGTCACTTGCAAGCAATTCTTCACAACTCAACATTGTTGAGAATATAGAAGACAGCTTAACTTACAGATACATCATGTTGCTGGCATGTGTTACTCAGTTCCTCAGCTAACCCAAACATGAATGAAGAGTGTGCACTGACAGTGGATTCACTATCACTATCTTGACAACAGATGTCCTGTGGTACTTCAGTGTCCAACTGTGTGAATCAGAATTTACTATTTAGTTTCGCTGCAACTGATCATAATATAAATAATCAATTCCCTTTGATCACATATTCATAAATCATGAATAAAATTTATACTTGCCCCTGAGCTAACATCTAATCCTCTTAAAGAGAGAAGTGCAATTGATAACTGAGAGATGGAATGTTGGCTGATTTGGTGTAAATGTAATGAATCCTTATCCGACAGTTCCAGATCACAACAACTACAGGTTAATAATGCTCCATCGGCTGCAACAGCTGCTTCAGCTGCAGCCACATCATCTGAGTTCAACTCCAATGCAAGCCCTAGCTCCAGATTTGACAGCTCTGCAGACATCTATACAAACAAGAACAAGATTTGTGTAAAGAGATAATGAGGCAGGATTCAACTAGTTCTCATACCCTCAATCTTCATGGCCAGTGACCTCAAAGCAGAACTTATCACTCATAACCTGTCTGAGCATTGACTTTGACAGTAACTCAAACATTGAGAGGGTGGTTCATCAAGAAGTTATCAAGCCAAAAATTATACTCACATACATACATAAAGCACCAAAAATGCAGATATAAAATACCAAAAAACAAAAGTGAAAAACAACAACTTGGAAAAGAGAGAAAGAAATCAGCTTCCAAAACATGACCAGCGGCATAACCTCGCCGGCATGGTCTCAAGTTGATACATTAATACTTAGGTTCGTTTCTTTCGAGATGCCAACTGTTCATTTTCGTGGTTACTTTTCGGTTGTCCTGTGTTAGTTCTTTAAATGACAATATGGTTTAAAAAATGACTGAATATCGCATACAATCATCATGTCGCCGGCAATCTCTCTTGGTGATGACACAGAGCGTGGACGATTTACCCGGGAAGGCGTCCTCATTATGAAATTTAATAATCGGGCTTCAAAAGCGGATGCCACAATAAATGCCTCCGATCATTGAGCCACAAATACTTAACACGCGCGACTGAACGGGAACGAACAGTCCTTTACATGTCCGTTACCAGCTACTGCAAACTGACAAAATGACATTTTCCCCGAACTTCACCGCAGCCTTACGTCACTAATCATTGAATCACCGCTGCAGTGGCACAGGCGTTGCGATCCGTGCTGTGCTTACCTTCCGGTCCGTATCTTGCTCCCACGTTTTAGGTTAATCGATCAGATCCGTCGAGAAACACAATCAACGTAAAGATTTCGCTTCGGAAAAAGAGCTGACCTAGTCAACTGGGCTCATCCCATTCTACACTGCTGTGAATTCGATTGGACACAATCCGTAAATAGCGGCGGCATGAAAGCACGTTTAAGGACATTACATAGATCGTCAACCTTGGGCTTTATAAACTGTAGCACTTCTGCATTAACTTATTGTATACTTGGAGCATACGAAGCCCGAGGCCGTACAACGCCGAGGGCAAAGTTTACCCGACCTTCCTCGCGATGTTTTGCTCGTGTTCAAGTGGTCCAGCGAAGAGGTGTCCGGTGACCCAGTGACCCTGTTGTCTGAACGGTCTGTACGGTCTAATGTGTTTACGATACGTTTTCCTCATTGGCGTCACCATAAAGAAAAGGGCAGGGAACTCTGTCAATGCGATAATACAGATAAGGCCTATACTGGTACGAAAAAATAAGTATTAACATAAAAAAGTAAAAGAAAAACAAACACAAATGTGAAGGATAACCCTTTCTCACTCGACCGATTTTAGAGCGCAGCAGAGCCGATGAAGAAGTTCAGTTTGTAAAAGCAATGTCCAGCAGGGAAATCAAGGCACTTCTTTTCTGATGGACATTAAGGTCAGAAAAATGTTTTATGATGAACGAACATACACTGCCCGAATGGCCCAAACAAAGGATCATTCCCAAATGATACGTTTGAAGGCGTCTAAAGTAGAGTGGATTTTTTTAGCCATAAGTGCCTCCTACATTTTCCCACAGGGATGGCCCTGCTGTCAGTAGTTTTAAGGGTTTACATTAAACGATCAACACCGCGTATACGGAAACGAAATTAAATGAGTCTTCTGATAAGTGAGACCGGAAAAACTACTACTGCGTGGAAAGGTTTACTAGGAGAATATGGAAGGGCACGGCAGGACTTGCAAGCGGGAGCCCCTTACAAGTCGTCGATAGGCAACACCGCGACATGCATGTACGGCGTGTTGCACACGTTGTTGACACCTAACTACAGAAAAGTTAAAAGATGGCATCTTCTACCTCTTGTGTTCCACTTGCCGTCGCCAGGACGAGCGGCAGCGGAGGTATACAAGAAACTCAACGTAAGCCAACCTGTCGCTAAGCCTGACGCGGCTTCCCAATGCAGTGGCAGTCACAGCCATACTGACGTATCTGCGCGGCACCAGCCCTGGCGACAGCAGAGAGAACCGAGGCACAAGGCTTTAAACGGTTATCCTAACTTGCGCAGTTATTTCTAATTCTCACGATGCATTCATCACCAGATAAAACGAGGGTAGAACGCAAAAGCTAGAAATTACTTTGCAAATGTACCGTGAATAAATGTAGTGAATTTCCAGCAACAAACACTTGTCTAAGTTGGTTGGGGAAAACGAGTGATGAATTAGTAAAAATCATTTATTTAAGTACTTTTTATTTTTACTTATTTACAAGCTATAGGTATCACAGATTTAAGGCACAAAGATTACAATAAAGTCACTGGATACAATCGTACCGGTACATGTCTACATAAGGAAATAGTAATTAATTCTAAGAGTACATATCACACCAGTCTTAATACCTGAAGTAATTTTAAAGCCAGCATACAGGTAAACTCGAACAATACAAATTGATCAAGTCGGCATGAAAATCCCTCCGACCTTGACAATTCGGTTTTGCGAATGCGACATTTACGTATAAGTATACCTTTTGAAAAAAATGAGGGGGAGGACTCATTTGCGTTAAAACAATACGTAAGTATCCACACTATTCTACTTTTGGCAAAAACCTGACCTGCTTCATTACTGGTTTGATCAGTTTTGCTCTTTTTTTTTAGAGCTAGTCTTTACAAAGTTCAATGCAGAGATGGCACCCGATTTCATAGAGAAACACTAATAAGTCGTTAAAATTTACGTTTGATTTTTAAATGGATCACTAGCATTTCTTTAAATAGGACTAAAAATCGCAACGCTATCAAACTCTTTTAGGAAGTTCGCTTTTGATCTCAACATTTCAGTAAATCATAAAATGGCCCTATAGAAGATCTCATGAAATAAATAACAATCTCTGATCCGGAGGATACACTTAACATTACGTTTTTAATCGGTCTTCCGCGCGACGAGTAACATCCGACTGGACACACAGAATCCGACGATAGCAACAAATCGTTACTGACATCTAATACGTTTTGGCGAGGACAGGATGTTCAAAGTCCCTTGATTGAGGTGCGTTTCTATTTACATTAGCTTGTACTATGAACATACCCACACGCGAGCACCTATGGCAAGGATGTTACATTGTACATACAATGGCATACATAATAGGCTAGTTTATTGAGTGAAGTTGGACAGTGCTCACAGCGAATTATGGAAAAACTCTTTTGGTTTGACCTGAGAAAAAACTCATGAAGCATTTGCAAATATCTGCGATCGCCTCTAGACGTTTCTCCACTAACCCACTCCGCCTCCGAAAAAAAATAAGTGATAAGCCCCGAATCTGAGCTTTCCACTCGTTTTAAGAACGTCGATTTTGCAAATTTCAAAACACTGACGACTACTTTGAGTAAACAATACAAGCTTGTACAAAAGATGTCCGTACAGGCCAAACAAAATCTAGTGACTGGTTTTGTAAACTAATGTGTGTTTGTAGCATTGCCTAGGGAGCGTGTGAAGGCAAGAGGAGGTGCCCGCCTTTCCCCCGGAACCTTTCCCAACATACCCCACGCGCTGCTGCCAACAAACATTAATTTACAAAGAAAAAAAAAAGTCACTAGATTTTGTTTGGCCCATCACTTATGTACATCATCGTACACTGTCAGCAACGACGTCGGTAAGTTTATTAGCGGGTTTCTGATTGTCTTATTGAATCTGCGAACATTCGGCAGTATTTATTAAGATCCTCATTTTTGTCGAAGGCAAAGTGATTGAGCGAGATATCCGGGAGCAGAAATGAGTTGGCGCATTTCAACTTCGGGGAAGGGATAGACGGGCTTCAGCGGCCCGATTCTTTCCGTCGCGGCGGCGGCGGTGGCGGCGGGGAGGCTTTCTTGGGCTCGACGGGGGCCCTGTGGGCAGCCGGCTTGTAGCTGCCCGCGCTGCACTGCGAGTCGGCGATGGACCGGCCGTCGCCCTCGTCCCTCTCCCGTCGACTGAGCTCGCTGCACGGAGAGCAGCTCGAGCGAGCCTTGCTCTCCCGCTCCGCGGCGCCGTCGCCGCTCTCCGAGTGGTACAGCCTCTGCAACGCCGCGGACGACAGCCAAGGCTTCGCTTTCGTTGATTCGTCCGACTTGTTACTAAAGCTGAAGTTCTCCTCACAGACGGTGGACAACAGCCCCAATTTGTCTGCTTCAACGCTCAGCGATTCCTGCAGGTTGTGCGCGGTGAGCAGCTGGGTCAGCGGAGGTGCGAGCCCCAGGCCCAGGTTGCGCTCGTGGTACACGTCCGATATCGTCGGCGTGAGTTCCCGATTTAGTCTCCTCAACTGCGTCGCCATGATCTGGTCTTGTAGGCTGTCGTTGGGCCTGGTCTCGGCCTGGCTCGTGGGGATCTCTGCCCCTGGAGCGCGCTTCTTGAAGAACAGGGACGTCGGGGCGATATCGTCGGCGGCCTCGTCTGGGAGCGTGGACAGCGGGTGGACGGCTTTCCGGGGCGCGGGGGGCGCCTTCTCGGAGCGGACGCTCAGGCGGTCGAGCGGCTGGGGGGGTCGCTGGGGCCGCTGGCTCTTCGGCGCAGGGGGGCGGCGCGACATCCACTCGGGCTCCACTTTGGGGGCGCCGTCGAACTGCATGGCGTTGGAGTTGTACATGAGCGGCGGCAGAGGGTGCAGGGAGTCGACCATGGGGGGCGCTGGCGGCTGGCGGTTAGCCGGGATGGGGGGCAGCGGGGGCAGTGGGGGCAGCGGGTGGTTGGCCGCTGAGATGGAGATGCTGCTCACGCGACGGAGGACGGTGTTGTGGCCGCTGCCCTCCCAGTCCGTGGCTGAGCTGGCGGAGCTCGACGAGTCGGGCCGGCCCCGCACTGGGTCGCCGCCACCTTCCCTCAGCGGAGGAGAACCTACAAAAGACCCATCATATGCAGTGTCGCATTCATGTATATCAAAACACTCGCGTATCTCATTCATCAGCTCGGTACAAATCACACATAAAAAAACAAAAACCATCGGAGTGTCTATTCCCGACTGCCTCATTAAAAATGTATTAGGTTGGGTTCCGTGTGTTCAAGTCACCTCCCATCTAAAATGCATTAGGTTGGTTACGTGCGTTTAAGTCTCCCTATATTAATACATGTCGGGTCAATAGCAACACCAAAAACATAAGGGTGCTGCTTTTGACCCGACATGCATTAATATAGGGAGACTTAAACGCACGTAACCATCCTAATGCATTTTAAATGGGAGGTGATATGAATACACGGAACCCAACTTAATATATTTTAAATAGGATACAGTCAGGTCAATAGACACTCCCAAAACAAAAAACAAACGACGATGCTAGACCATAAAAGCTTTTGTTTAGTAACGTCTAACAACTACACAGCACAGCAGGTTTCTAAAAACCATACAAAAAAAAAGCAGTAATGGTAAAAACTCACGAGGAATCTTACCGTATCGTTTCCGGTTACGATGCACAGCTGTGGCAGGTTGGGTGGGCGCGGTAGAAGTGGCGGTAGCGGCCCCAGAATCAGTCGACGCGGAGGTCGGTACGGCAGGGACGCCGTCGGAGAGAGGCGGTAGCTGTATACTTCCAGGAGGACTCGGCGTGAAAGCGGCATCACTTTCGCCGCCGCCGCCGGCGCGACCGATCAGCAGGCGAGTGTTATTCGAAGGCGGTGCGGCCGCTTGCATCTGAAACAACTTCACACGTTAGGAACACAACAAAACCTCAACGTTCAACGCAGGTATTAGGCGAGACTGGAACCTGATCTACCAATGAAAAGGTGCTGAGAGGTTGCGATATGAGTTTCTTGGTTTTGGGCCTCCGCGCGGTGACAATGATAGAGCGCACTAGGTGACTTACCTTGGCGAAGGATGGAATCGTCGATGTGGAGGCTTCGCCCACGCTGGAGGTGCGGCCGTCCGGTTCGCCTCTGCGACGGACGTAGCTCGTGAAGGCCGTGATCGTGGAGCGGTGGCCGGGGGGCGGCAGGGGCCTCGGCCGGCTGGGGATGAGCGGCGGCCGCAGCGGCGGATCCAGAAGGTCCAGCTCAGGGGGCACGACGGACGCCAGAACCATCGCCGCATCCAAAGGAACATCTTCAGAGTGGTTCGCTACCGAGCTCAGACTTTCCAGCGAACTGGAAGAATCCACGCTCAGGTTCTTCGGCGCTTCCTGCGTATCTGGAAGTTACAAATAATATGGACTTAGTCAAAGTACGCTTGTCAATACATTTGGACTACCAATCATCCGTCGATCACGGTCTCCCTTGAAAAATCAAATTTTGTCATAGAGGAAGGACATCGTTGGAGCGGCCACGCTTTAGTTAAAACAAAACCACAAGTTTTTTTCTTCTTCCTCTAACTTTAAATGAGTAGTTCTTAAAAATAAACTTAGTACTAGTCGAGTTTTTTTTTTCAATAGACCGTCATTCCTACAAATACACAAACGCAAATATGACTTAGAATAGAGCCTTAGAGGAAATTTTATATGCTGAATTATAATATCTTCAAGAAATACCCCTCCCTTATGATTTAAATTCCATTCTTTCGTCATATTCATTATGTCAAATGTATACATAATTTTTTAAACGAAGTGATTATTCGCAAGGCAAGCACTCGCGTCGAAATGCGTGTTTGTCAATGCACACGATTTTCCCTTGGCTCACGATAATATACTCTGTATTCACTGTAGTGTAATGGTTCCGCATTCATTTTTGAAGCTAGGAGTCCCGGGTTCGATGCTTCTCTCCGACATGTTTTTTTTTTTTTCGGGACGTTAGCACTCGTTTAGTGGCTAGGTTAGGTTCGTTTAGTGGCTAGGTTAGGTTAGGTTAGGTTAGGGTAAGTCGGAGTAGGTCAGAATAGATGACATTTACGCCTATGCCGTGCGAATAATGCAGGGCTAATAGGCACGTGTCTTGTTAATAATAACAGCCTTTTTTAAAAATACCTGCAAATCCTTAATAAAGAATTTTTATTTACAATTATTTGGATTAATGGGACGTAGCCATTCTAGGAGCTTACCAAACAAAGCTAACAACGCCTGCAGCACAAACTGTATACTTCTTCTGTTCGCCGATTTCCCCGTCCGTAGAGTAACTTCATCTGCTCCGACCTCCATTAAATCGAAACCTAAAAAAAAGAAGTTATACGTAAATACCAGATAAAAATTGTTTCACGTATTAACGTAAGTAAAGTAGCAGTACCTAAAGAGGCTAATAGCTCGTGGCAGCCGGGAACTCGCCACAGCTTCACGCCAATCGGAACTTCGATGCTTTCAGTTTCAACGTTTTTCAGACTGAACTGACTGATAACCTGTCTCACGATGCTGATAATGTCATCAGCCACCTCCGTATTCGCCAGCAATTTCGACAACGCGGATAGAGATGTCGCTGTTAGACCTGAACACATAATACTTCCATTAAGAACTGTAAACGCTTTTCGTTCATTTCAGTTTCATGGAAGACTCGACCAGTTTTCAAACCTCAGTTTTAAACTGTACTAGTTCGACAAGCGTTCAAAAATGCTGTTTGTCGTTGCGAATACCTCTCCTTTTATTCGTCTAAAATGAATGACAATGACGGGACATTTTCCCTGACCTCCGGAATATGTTCTCCATAAATTCTTATTTAAATCACATGAAAAACAATCAAACGGTAGGAGCTCTAAGGACGATTTTGCACGCTCTCGGAACTGGTCTACTTTAAAACTCAGCTTTTAGAACTGGTCGAGACTTCCAAGGAGGTACCCATTATCATTTCGAGATAAAAGAAGAGAGGGCAAAAGCTTAAAAACGAAATTAATTCTAAAAAAAAATGTAGCTTTAAGGTTCAGAGAGGGGTGCACAACTCCGTGGTTTAACACAAAACCCTTTACACGGGAGATGCTCAGTCGTTCTAGCTCCTTGAGTGAACCAGCGGACTTTACCTAAAAGAGCTTGAAGGCTCGCACTGCACTGCGTCAACCGTTCTTCCGGGTCGCTTTGCGGGAAAAACACCGACGAAGGTATTCCGTTGGCAGCCGGCTCGAACCGGAAACCCACCGACATCAGCAGATCTTTCCATCCGTTCACAGAACCCACTTTATTCTCAATCGACTTCTGCGTCGTGTACATAGCATTTTTCTGGCCTCTGTGTATACGCTGTAACGATTTCTCCACCTGAAACAAAACAGATAATAGTTTCTCAATGACGTAACGCGAACAGAAACTTAAGACGTAAAAAAAGACAATGACGGCGTATAGATCTGGATACTTACAAGATGAAGAGTGACTCTCAATGCATCGCGGCATTTGTCGGGGGTTTTGAGGAGTTCGCAGAGGGCCTGGCCCATGAGGGCCACCTTGTTGGAGAGGCGGACGTCGGAGCCCACGAGCACGAAGCCGGCCCAGTTGGCCGGGTGGGCGAAGTGCTTCGTGTGCTGCACCGTCTGCATGGCCTCGCTCAACGCGCGGCTCACTCGAGATCCCTGAATGCAAACGAAAACGTTGTAAAAACGATCGGAAACAAAGATTGATAACATACGATATCCGGTGTACAAAAGGCTTTCATATCCGGCTTATATCCTTGATCAGCTGTTTGCTTCGAAACATGGCTGATTCCAGCGATTTTTCAAGTTTTTTACACTCTGACCACTGTCCACTGATATCTAGGTAATATTAAGGTATAGCCAGTAGATATTTTTTTTAATGTTCTGCTGAAAT
>Ga0058701_10000808_pt1 | contig 21146 bp, 15 predicted proteins | sample AgamicOrMae_FD_97039 | JGI IMG/M metagenome (GOLD analysis project Ga0058701, IMG submission 97039) | Agave microbial communities from Guanajuato, Mexico - Or.Ma.e | ecosystem: Host-associated > Plants > Phyllosphere > Phylloplane/Leaf | place: Guanajuato, Mexico | collected 2012-06-04 | reverse complement strand
GGTAAGAAGCCGGAACCGAAACGACATGGAGACTTATTACCGAATAGTGTTCGCGCCATTGTTTGCGGTCCGTCCAACTGCGGAAAAACGAACGCTGTCCTAGCTCTCCTGACCCATCCCAACGGTCTTCGATTTGCGAATCTCTATGTCTACTCCAATCCCTCAACCAGCCCAAGTAAGTCGATTTTGGAATAACTACGTGAGGCTGACCTGATTGAATAGTGTTCGCAAGCTATATAAAAAGCCAGGGACTGTTCAGTGAACACCAGTCTCATCATGGATCTTGAAAGTGCAACAACACAGACCGAGACAAGGAGCTTCAGCACTCTTCCTCCTGAATGCATCGCTTGTAGCGCCTGTTCATTGGCATTATCATCATCATCGCTTATGTGTACATCTTTTATGACGTATTATATGACGTATTCCACCCAACAACAACCCATCAAAAGATATAAAAGCCAGCGACTGTTCAGCGAACTTCATTCTCATCATGTCCATCGACGTAGTTCTTCCAAAATCGACATGATTTCATTCGTATGGCTTTTATTGCCAGCTTGATAGGACGCCGCGAGAAGTTGGAGTCGATCGACCAGCTCAGTGGGATCGTCCCAATACACATAATCCATCTTATGTCCTCGGCTCACCAGCATAGTATGAGGTAACATGCCTTTGCCCTGTTTAATAAAACGTTTATTCTTTTCCATGGTGCTTGATCGAATGGGGCCTTTTTCTTCTTTAATCTCCAAATCTTGGATCTCCAAATCTTTCTTCAGCTCGATGGGTTTTTTCTTCTCAACAAAAGCCTTGAGAGGTGTGACGACAGGTTTCAGTATGTCAGCGTAGACCCGGTCCGCATCAGCACGTCCGGTCTTGATCATTTGATATTTCCGCCGGATGGCATCACTGGCCTCATTGATTTGTCGGAGCACCTCCTCCTCTTCTTCGATATGTTGACGCTTCATGCTTCAGCGTTAGACTGATGTCGAAGAGAATGGAACCCTGATATTTGTAGCCACTACCGGTAGCGAGGATGGTTAGTAATGTCCCGCAGAGGTTCCCGTTTAGGCTGGTGTTGTGGGCGCTCTTGCCTATTGCGATATTCGTTCTCTCTGTTGGTATTACGATTGTCCTGTTGATTTTCGTTGTTCTGACCTCCGAACATGTTGACGACTGATGCTTAGGATGAAGCTGCAGGGCTATTTATAGTCACGAAACAGTCGAATCCCTTCCGATAGCGACCCTCATTCAGCTCACAGTCCTTATCGATGACGAGGAAGCCATGATTTGGCCAGCAGGCTAGACACATTTCTCGGAATTGGGCGTAAGGCATGTCCGTATTGACGTGATCGTCATAAACATGTCTCAAATTCATCTCATCCTGCTTGAATAAGATTATGAAATTCGCATTGTCGCGAACCAGATGTTTCGGTATGCGAGTATAAGTCTGAGAGAGATAGAAACAATCTACGCGTTTATGCCGACCCATACAAAAGTAGTTCCGGATATGATCCTGTTTTTCACAGGCGACATCATCAAAGAAGATCACAGACTCTGGGCGGGCTTCATCAGGCGAGATCACCTGTTCGTGATCCGCGAAAGGCAGGAAATCTACTCCCTCTACGTTATCCAGCATGCGTTTCAATAACGTATACTTGGGCTGGTTGAGGGATTGGAGTAGACATAGAGATTCGCAAATCGAAGACCGTTGGGGTGGGTCAGGAGAGCTAGGACAGCGTTCGTTTTTCCGCAGTTGGACGGACCGCAAACAATAGAGCGTGGGACCTTAGGAAGAAGAACAGAAAGATGTACTGGAATCGTGGTGATAACAAACCATGACGTTGCGAGCAGCACGTAAAAAATTATGATTTTAAAGATGCATTTGTTCTTAAAACTAACCAATTTGATCGCTAATAATTGCATTAAGTTACTATTGCTAACTTCTGAGCAAAATTTATGCGAAATGGCACTGGTTAAAAATGCTGCTCGCAACGGCGCGGTTTGTTATCACCATGATTCAAAGGAAATCTTTTTACTTCTTTGTCTTTTTCTTCCCAAAGGTCCCACGCTCTATAGAGGCCTAGATCAAAGGACCATGCGACCGAGGGGACACCATGGCGGATTTCCCGTCAGCCAATCGGAGGTCGGATACGACATTTGCGTTCCTTTGTAGAACTGGCCTCTAGTCAATAGAGGTACGCCTCTCTACCTTTCAAAGGGCTCTGTCGCTTGCGCTTGCTACCGTCGCTGGCGAACGGATCGATTTTGGCAAAGTATTACCCCTCAATCAAAGATATTTTCACCTTAATAACATTTTTTTAGCTGTCCGGATGTCAGTTATATCGATCTGGAATGGTTGTTAATTTTAAGTTCAATTTTATGCGCTTCTTATGATGAGTGATTTAAACTATGTGTTTTGTCTGCCAAGTTAAAAAAAATAAATAATAACAATAATAATAATAAAAAATAATGTGTACGTCGTGATCGCGTTGTTGTTTGTGAGTTCGTTGTTTGAAAGGACTTGCCGACATTTTCCAGTGTGGTATGGTTGGATTTCAAAATGTAAGCGTTTTGGGTTAGGGTTGTAAGGAGTGAAATATTTGTCGTCGATGTTTTAACGCTTGTATTTTAATTTCCCAGCGGGAAGCGTTGGGCGTGCGAACTGATTTTCATTTCCGTGAGAAGATAAGCCAATCTGTGATATAAACCCTTACTTTGTGATCGGACGAAGCCTGTGGATCAAACCTTTTAACAAAGGACTTAAATTATACTAGCTAAGTAGGCAACACATCTCAAGACTGACGGACATAAAGTTATAATGTCCAGGCAGCGGGAGACTATGACAATGAGTGCAGACGCTCGCTCGGAATCCGCCTCAGAATCTGCCCCTGAAGGTAAGCTAACTCACTATCATTCCAGCTGAGTACCTGTCATACCTTTGTGTACTCTTATTACTCAAAACTAAGTTGCCAGTCATCAGCTATCTCATTCTTGTTGTATACTCTGATCTCTATCTTTGTTTTCTCCAGTTATTTGACCAGCAATAGTTGTTAGTCTCCTCAACATTTCCTTTAATGCTATGTTTTATTCTTTGACAGCTGTTGTTGTCAATAACATGTTCATGACATCCTGAAAAGTCAATTTACTTGTCTGCTTTAAAAGTGTGGTCAACTCAGCATATGCAGCAAAAATTTCTTTACTGTTGCCCCACATAGAATAATATCCCTAAGTTAATTTACTAAAAATTCCATCTCTTTGTTGGGATCTCAGTCATTTAAAAGTGATTCATCGAGAGTTTTTGATAGTACAGAAAGATGGTTTTGTCCATTAACCTTATGTGACTTGTTCTCTAACCTATCAGTGTACAACATACCAAGCAGTGCTCTGTATCAGTACTTTGCTTTACTCACAGAAAGAATTTAAACACATATTTGGAAATCTTAACAAATAAATGAATAAGTGAATAAATATATACATAAAAAACAAAGTCCTGATCTCATATTATGTGAAAGTCAAGGTCTTTTAGCAAAGTGAGAAAAGTTTGAAGAACACTGTGACAACAGTTCATGTTTGGCTGATACTGGCTGTTTTGTAATTGATTTTCAGGAAATGTTATCAATGTAGCTAAATCACCAAGTATAATAAGATTGTTTAAAGTTCTGGACCCAACTAGCAAAAGTGCATAGAAGTTAGTCATGTTAGCATCAAAGCACCTTTCCAATAATCTTGTTAGTAGGGATGGATCTAGAAGCGGTTTTGAGGGGGGGTGGCCATTTCCAAACATGATGTGTGGGTGGCCTACAAATTTGCCTTTAGCATTCAAGATCCAAGAATTCCTTGATTGTTTTGAGAAAAACCATTCTAAATTTAAAGTTATACTGTAGATGTAAGGTGTAAATTTTCAGTTGATTCCTTCTTAATCTTAATGTCTGATCAAGGGACAGGTAATAAGCCTAATAATAGTTCTCAACTACAACTAAAAGACACAAGGTATTGGTTAGAGTCGTGATGAAACATAGGATTTTGCAACCCCAAACTTTTTCCTGTTGATATTGATATATTTTATGTTGATGCACGGATTATATGTCTGATGAAGTACTCTATGATTTTAGGAGCACTCTAAGTGTTGGTGTCTGCCAGGCCTACCTGTGCCTTTATCAGACATCTAGTCTAATATGGAATCAACGGAAAATTTAAAACATATCTCCCACTATATAACTTTGAATTTAAGAAAATTTTTATGAAAACAATTAAGGAATGCGTGGATCTTGAACAATAGCTAAAGGCAAATTTTTGGCCAACCACACATCATTTTTGGAAAATAGCCCACTTCAGAAACTACTTCTTGATCTGTCCATGCTAACAAGAGAATAGAATTGCTGGGAAGAAATTTTGATGCTTATATGGCTAACTTCTATTCACTTTTGCTAGTTGCTCCAAAAACCTTAAAGAATTTCATAATACATGGTGATTGTACTAAAATGATTACATACCCTGAAAGTCTATTACAAAAGTCAAAACATTAAATATTTTTAATGTTGTTAAAAGCAAGAGAAGGCCCAACAAAATGTGATGTTAACACAACAATTAGCCATGCTAATTTGACTCATGAACTACCTAAACAATTTTTTTAGTTTTTGAGGATGAAAAAAGCTGTCACATACTAAATAGGTCCCTCCCTTTCTTCATTTTGTTTTCCTTTTCCTTTGTTTCTTTCCCACTCCTTTCCTGTTTTTCTTCTATCCTTTCTCTCTTCATTTTTTTAGGGGAGGGGGCATGCCTGCTCCCCCTTGTCACTGCTTGTAGCTTGAACAAAAATGTAGAGTCTCTCAATTGGTTTTTGCAGGAAATGCATTGAAGAGTAGCAATGGATATGCACTCTCAGTAAAACACAGTGCCTCCAAAATTTCAAGTATCTTTATTCATGCATTTATTTCAGTAGTCTCATTTTATCCAAAAACTATGTATTTTTAGGAATTGTTGACAATACATGAATAGGCATTATAAACTTCAGGAAAGGTGGAGCAAATTACAATTTCAACAAGGTCCATATTTTCAAGGTTCTGCAAACATTTGGTCCCATTGACATTATTCCTAGAGTTTTAAAACGCTTTTTAGAGCTTTGAAACTCTGTTTGTTGAGAGCTCTAAATCTCTATTCAAATGGGGTTTTGTAAAAATATTGCAGGTTGGACACCACTCAACCCATAACAAAAAAATTTCTGTGCTTGTGACAAGGTGTGTTCATAGCCCAGGCATTGAAATAAATAATAATAATAATAAAAAAACAGGCCTGACCAAGGAAAAAAAATAGGTAAACTTGGAAATTGGCACTCTTCTATTAAGTGCTCTTAACATTATATGAAAAGTCCCAAGACCTCTCATGTCTGCAACCTTGAATTTCAGCCCCTTAAAATCCTGAAATCCTTGAAAGGCACGCGCAGCCATGTGGCTTCACCTGTAGAATTATGGGATGGGCCCCCTAAGTTCAATTTGGTCTCAAATGAAAGGTAGAACACCAGACTTCTTTTCTGTACCAATGTCATGCACCTCAAGTCGTTTCCGATGGTACTGGAAATGCCCAGAGCCCGCGACACTTGACTTTAAACATTCCTTACCTAACTTTACGCTGAGTTAGGCGAGTTAAGAACGCAAATGCGGCCTTAGTGCGAGGTATGAAGATTTTAAAGCATTCTTTGAGCTTTCCAGACATGCCTTTGGCTTTGTCGTACGTTTGGTCAGTGAGAAGCTAGAGCGCTTTGATTGCAAGGGCGCGCAGTACCTGTAGGGTGATTATAGCGCTTCAAGCGATGCGACGCGACGTCGTATGCGACGATTTGCGCGCGTGGCGTCGCTTCCTTCGGTTGGCCAAGTCGGCTGATCAATTTGTTTGGACAAAGTTAAATTAATTATCTTCTAGTGGCTTCAGCTTGCATATAAAGCTTCTAGTTGTAGATATTGAAAGAACATTTATTTTTTTACTTACCGTTTATGAGTTTCATGCGGCCGACCGACGCAGGAAAGGTGAAAATGCTCTTGGGTACCCTAGCGTCTATTTTAAAATTCATTATCCTTTAATCGATCGAGATATTTCAAGCAGCGCCGGTGTTAGTACCGATTACGCTTTCTGCGGACCACAGCGGTCTATGCTGAGAACTTTTTTCGGAGATATGCATATTATTTGGGAAATTCTTTGTCATTTTTTGTGGTAATAAATAGTTTATTGATGAATTGATTTCAAGTATCCTTAAGAACTTTGAAAAAATACGATTTGAATGTCTCCACGGCCTTATTGTTGTACGTAACCTATTGCCACTTTTTCGATTTGGATAATTTCCGTTTGCTTTTGAGCGTCTTGTTGGAAACCTAATGGGGCCTTCCTTTTTGTGCTAATTGAAAATCGAGCGTATTACTTTTTGGAGCATTGGATTCGAGTACAAAGGCGTATACAAGACTGAAAAACAAGATGATAGGCTGGCAAAAGTTTTGAAAAGAATACAAGCAAAAAAGGAATTGAAAAGAAGAATACAAGCTGAAAAGGAACAGTGTTTCTCCAAGCAAGATTGCGAAATCTAATTTGTCCCACTTTCGGCCCGCGTCGCACTCTGGGGGCATTTTCTCTCGATGATGTTGACGGTAGATGCAATTGTTATGTACCGGTATGCAAGAAGAACGAACAAGCGACATCAAATAATTAGTTTTGTCCCATTTTATGGCCCGTGTCCCACCTTACGGACATTTGCGACTGGTAATTTCTACTTCCATGTTCGTAGAACGAATGGAGGTATTGGAATACCGCCAAGAATTCAAAGTTGAGCTAAGCACGTTTCCTGTCTCTACTAACACTGAAACGCCAAGAAAACTGGTGTTTAGCTAGACGTGGGTGTCTGTGTGTCTGTCTGTGCGTGCGAAAAAGTTTGTCAGTGGATACAAACAAAATGACCGATTTGAATGCAAAGTTCGGAATACGTTGCAATCGGCCTCTAATCGAGAACCTGAACCTACCGTAGCCAGTACAATAGGATCAATATTTCCCCCTAATTTGGGGAGAGGGGGTGTTTTTTGCAATTCTTTGAACCCTTATTTCTCGGAAACCATTAAAGATATTGAAAAACAGAGTAAACCCTGTCGATGTAAAATTTGAAGGCCTATACATTTGATTTTATACATTTTTTTTCAATATCTACAACGGTTTTTGAGATATTTCGAAAAAAAGTGTTTTTGAAAAAAAATTCGCCGCCAGCCACAAACTTTTAGCCTTCGCCGGCAAGCGCCACTCACGCTGCAAGAGTTAACCGCTCAGCGGAGAGATGGCACTTTTTCTCGAGCAAAGCCTTTGTGATTGATAGTACAGTTTCGTTGGCGGTTTCTGCTTAAGGTGGTGCATCGGGTCCACCGAGCCGCCGAGGCAGTGGACCCCCTCCTCCCCATCTCTGCCCTGCGTTCGATTACCTTCGGCGGGAGGGAGGGGACGGGAGGGGTATGGGCCCGATCGGCCTGATGCACCGCCAAAGGCTGAAACGAGTGTTCTGTATACGGCATGTTCTTCGCAAGTGTGTTAGTGCGTGACGGTGCGTAGGTAGTGCAGTGACATCTAGTCGAAGAGCACGTGTACGGGTGCGGAAATCGTGGAAATCGCAGAATCGCGGAAATTTTGGTGTTGCAGTCGAAATTGAATTTTGTTTTTCCATTACACGTACTATTTAGAAGAGTTATGAGGACGAGCTTTCTTTGTTCTTTTATTTCTCGAAGCTCGTAGATTTGACTTTCAACAAGATTGATTTGGTATTGCACGCTGTTGTTCGCAGCGTTCATCAGTTTTAATTCAAAGACTAACGTCCCAGCACGTTGCCTGAAATAGTGTAAAACTTTTCATCAGACTCCCTGAGTTGAATGCCTTTTTTGGAGGCGCCATTTTGACACTGATTACGTGCGGCGACTGTGCAATTAGACTACTCTTGGAAGATTTGTGTGCAGGGTTGGCCGGCTGAAAGGTCGCTAGTCGAAAGAGTGTAATTTTTTTTGAAAAATGGACGAAGCAAGCACCGGCGCTGGCCACGAAACGGGTTGTGGCCCCGGACCGATTCGCGTGCGACGCATCAAGCGGCGACGCCGAGGAACGGGCACTGGACCCATTCGACCCTCGCCGGCACAAAATAGTGAAGTGAATTGGATTCGGCGCAAAAGTAGGAGGGGCTCGAGGAAGCGTAAAAGTGAGTTTAATTCCAAGAAGTGTCCGGAGTTTGAGTGAAAAACTACATCATTCTGAGCGGCCACGGTATTTAAGGAAAGGTTTGGGAAATGGTGATTGGCGGTTTATCAGCCGGTTCGGTTAAGGATTACCACCGTGCGGCGTTATGATCAGTTACCGTACAAAAATTCATTATTTGGCATTCGCGACATTCTTGTTTACATTTATCATGGATCTCGTCAACCGACGAGGTCATTCTCAGTCTGATGGCTCGGGTTTTGGGAAGTTGTAGAGGAACATTCACATGGAGTGCGGATTCAAGCAGTTCAGTTTATCAGAAGGTCCAGACTTTGTAAGAGCTGTTTGAAAAACGGCCGTCTGTCGATGAGGGTTAGGTGTCGGCATAGATTTTTTTTTTCAAATAGCTTTTTAGTAGCAAGCTTTAAACACGATTATCTTTTCGCTCTCGTGCATCGTATAAAATTGTCCACATTTTAATTATTAATGTTCTTTTATTTATTGATTTTTTTAAAATTGTTTTTTGATTCATTTATTGATTTATTTATTGGTCTATAAATTTATTTGTTTATTCATGTATTCATTTGTTCATTTATTCGTTAATTGATTTATTGTTTTTTTTTGTATTCGTTTCTTGATTTCGTTTCTTGGTACGTTTCTTGATTTATTTGTTTCTTGATTTATTTGTTTCTTGATTTATTCGTTTCTTGATTTATTCGTTTCTTGATTTATTCGTTTCTTGATTTATTCGTTTCTTGATTTATTCGTTTATTGATTTATTCGTTTATTGATTTATTCGTTTATTGATTTATTCGTTTATTGATTTATTCGTTTATTGATTTATTCGTTTATTGATTTGTTCGTTTATTCATCATTGATTTATTCAATTGCTCCTTTATTCATTAATTCCTTCCTTTATTCATTTATTAATTTGTGATCATTCATTTATTATTTTTTACTATTCTTATTCGTTTGACTCGTCTATTTAGCCTTCTTTTTCAAATTGAATGACAAGAGTTTCGAGGATCAACTTCTTTGGTGTTATTTCCTGTAACGTACCCATTGCGAACGTTCGCAGTTGAAAGCGTATGCGAACGTTTGCTATTGGCGATTGGAAATAACATCCCTCTCGGGCTACCTACTGCTGTTACGTTTTTTCCACCGTATGTGCATCGAACTCTCATGAGAGGGACAGGCACAAATTAATGTCGGAGAGCTGTTTTCTGAGGCACCTCTCTCAATTGAGACCCTGTTCGTTTTGAAGTTCCCCGCTAAACCTCAACTCTTACCGAAGTTACGAATTATGCAGTGGAGATTCAAACGCGCGAGTCTATTCTCGCAGGGGATACACTTGGGGTTTTCTCTCTTGATTTACTATTGACCCCACAATTTCAATAAGTTTTGGATGACTATGAAAATGAGAATGCGAAAAATGCCTGAACCGAATGCTTGCTGTTCAATGATATGCCCGTAGTATTGCGTTTAAATGTACCAGAGATCATCAAGGTTCCCCAATGTGACGATGTTCGAAATTTTATGATCAGAATCTGGGGAAAAACTGCTCTTTTACAACAGCCACATTGTTACAGACGGAACACAGAGCACGTTGTTGCTCATATCAAAGGGGAAAAGAAAACATTACCTTTGTCCCTGATGATTTTCTTTTCTTTTTTCCCCCCTGTCTCCTCATGGGATCTGAGATTTTAGGATTTATTGTGAACAGAAAACATTCTAGGGGAAGTAGATCCTCAGGAATAGCCAGGAAAAAAGGCTTAGGAAATGGGATTTTGGTTATTGATTTTTGGAGAAATAGGGTGGGGAAATTATGGAGAGACCTCATTGGTGCTAGTATCAATTTCTGCTTCTACTATTAAAGTCGTCCTAACTCTGGTGTTCGTTCGCAGATGAAGGAAATGGTTCAAACACTTCCAAGGATGGATGCCCAGACGATCACCTTGAACCAAAGAGGAGGCGACCGGAGAAGAGATACTCAAGGGTAAGTTTTCGACGTTGCCGGCTTCTAAGTCAAAGCGCGTATCACTTTTCTCGAAGTAACAACCTCCTCCTATTATACTCTGTCAGTTACGAGGCCTGGGACCATCCTCCTCTACCAAGCTTCCCATTCTGCTTGGCTGGAAAAGTTTTATAGTCGGGAAAGTTCATTTGATTTGGTGCGAGTGCGCACGTTGAAAGCACAATTCAGTATCCATCGGCGTATGTTCTTACCGAAGTTATTCAACCACTGTGTAATAATATTCTTGAATTTGTTGTTCTCAGGAAACACTAATGGATTTACGAAGTCACCCACTGTCGCGAAAACGACCACCATTCCTTAATCAACCACCTATTAGGCAAGTATTCCTCAGTTTTGAAGCATTTTGTAGGAAAATAGAAGCTGGAACTCGTGAATTAGAGGAATGAGTCTAGTTTCTAAGTCGAAATAAGTCGCTGACGTGTTGATCCTAAATCCGGACAAGTCGTCTTATTAAACTGTTTTACAAACCTAAAAGCATAGCAAACGACTGATGTGATAAGTAACTTAATTTTCAACAAGTAATTTTTGCGAGTGTTTGATGACTTCTTTCTTTTGTTCACAGTTCACTATCATGCGTAGTGAGAGAAGGGTGGGACTCAGAACGTAAGGAGAGAAAGCAGTCTGAATCATCTGTGGAAGAACGAAGGGAGAGCTCGACCTTTGACCTTCATTTGAACAAGGTTAGCGTGAGTGCTGAGGATGCCCCTGTTGAGTCGAAGGTTCGTGCTCATTGGCGGTTTGTTTTCCAGCGGAGAACGCCGAGTGGTACTGGAGGTGATCCTCGCGAGCGAGTGAAGAAGGAACAGGACGGCATCGTGCTGAGCCCGGAACGGCGGAGCTTCAAGCTAGGGTGCTATGTGACGCCGACCACGCATAGCCAGGATCGTGATCGCGGCCCAGGCGGGCCGGGCCGGAGGCCGGAGAGCCCGCTGGGCAACAAACCAGACCGATGGGGGCAGATCCAGCTGCCGTCCAGTAGGCGGCCGGAGAGCCCCGTGGGAGCCAAAAATGAAAGGTAATCCTTGGCCCAATTTGATGCCGCACACTACTTGACAACTTTTTCAACGTTTCCTGGCGCTGCAAATGAACGGTTGAATTCATTTCTTTGTCAAGATAAGAATGAATTTTTGCTGGCTGTAATCACCCTGTTATCCTTAAGTTTAGTCTTCATGACAGCCGGGATCATGAGCGTGAGCTAGAGGTATTGCGGCAAGGGAGTAGGACGGGAGTAGCTACGAGACGGTGGTACCCGGTTCGATGTGAGTTCACGCTTACTTGTTAGGGAGGCCGACGCGCCGTAGGAATTTTGCCAATATGTTAATATCGTCAAAATTCGCAAAGCGTTCGTTCACCGCGAATGTGGACTTTTCCAATGACCTGAAAATGTCCTCTTCTTGATAGTAGTGCCTTTTTTCCCGGTTGGACGTCACTATCCCCGAAAGGCAACATTTCTGTTTCGTCCACAAGGGATATTTTTATATCGCACCGACTTAGTTGAGCTATAAAGAAACAATAACTATATACTTGGCGGTTGCGGAAGCTAAACTAGACTCTCGGTTCACATAGTGGAAAAGCAATGAAGCTATTTGAAAAGCAATGAAGATATCACATCACTTTTCGGGGGGCAACTTCGTTATTAATTGTAGTATCGCCCCCGTTTGAAGTGCGTAATATTTGATTAGCCGATCGGAATGCGAAAATTGAAGTTGATCCGTCGCAAAACGCTGAACTGGAATTTGGCTTTTTTTGCGGGGAACCTTGCGAGTAGCGGCAGCGATTCCTAGCGAGCGCCCAGCGAGCGCGCTGCCAAGCGGCGGCCTGCGCTATATTTTGGGCTGCCTGCACATGAATGGGGGCCAGCGGGCACAAAAGGCAACCCAAGTAATCCCATTGTGTCGGCACGCCGGCGAAAAACAAGTCTCCACTCATAGACGAGATGGACTATAACTACGTCTGTCCTACTCCCTGATTGCGGAATCTTCGTTTCCTCCCAATTGGAAAGTTTGAATTGAGTTCCTGAAAAGACGCAGTTGTCCGTACATGTAAAGTCAAATGCAGTAAACCGGGTTATGTGAGGTTTTTGAAACACATTAATACTCTTTGTTTGCAGGGACCTTCCCCCTCGGAGGATTGGCAGTGGGCGAATATCATGGCGTGAATCCGGGCCCGATTTCGGTCGTAATAACAATGACAAAGAAGAACAATTGGCGCCCGACTACGGCCCGTCGAGGATGAGCTGGGAATTCCGACGAAACGCAGACAAGGACGACAACATGGGGCCCTTCCGGCCGCTCGTGGGCGCCAGAGGATTGGGCCGCCTTGCCGATCGAGAGAGAGACGAAAGGTGCTTGTGTGGACATTTGTGGTGTCCCACCAAGAGTTAAGTGGGCATTGACTTTTGTTTTGTGTGTCAGATGCCGGTGGGAATTCGATCGAGAGCGAGAAGCAAGTCATCGGAACACGGATCGGGGCAGGAACGATCGGAACCGGAATGATAGGTCCGCCAAGGATGACTACGGAAGACGGAGAACCGACAGTCGGGAGGAGGAACCGGAGTGGTGGTCAGGTAGGAGACATTTCATCTCCTCTCACTTTGGTATCGACCGCCGCATCAAGGGCAGGCCTTATTAATATGGGTATGGATAGACCGTATATTCTCCCGTTTCAGCCGCAAAACGCACCCTCTCTTACGATTCCGGGCCCCCAAAACGTGGCTGCGGCTTATACACGGAATATCCACGGCAAAAAAGAAATGAACAATTGCTTACATACGGATTTTAAATTTTAGTTGCACTGCTCAGATACATTATCAAGCGTGATGCGGCTTACTTGCCGACGTAGGTTTCAGGCTTGGCGACAGCCGAGCAGAGCGATCGTAAGGCAAAAGGCAACCCCTGTGTGTCAATTTGCCGTGATGTCCTCGTGCTGGCGAAAGCGGGGAACTATCGGCGAAATTCGAGAGTTGGGGAATTTAAAGAGTCGGGGGAGAACTTCCGGTTTCTTGAATGAAGACGAGTGCCGGTCGACAATAAATCTAAAATGAATGTTTTCCACACTGCTGTATTCGCACGATTAACTTATCTTTTTGAGTTTAACCTCATTGTAATACTTTCCTATCCGGTTGTTTGAATGCAATCAATACTGTATATCCTTCTTAGCAGAAGGACTTCACTTTTAACTTCGTCTCAATGTACGGTTGACGTGGTTTTGATCCTATCGGTTGTCTCGTTGTGCATGAAATACGTCTTATTACCGTTATTCACTATTGCGTCATTTGATATGGTATTCTTGCTTTCTATGAGGTGGGATAAATGTGATTTCGTGGCCAGATACAAATCAGGGAAAAGTCGGGGTATTTGTAAGTGGGGGACAAGTGGACTCTCGACACTCCGTCTTCATAATGAAAGGCTGAACTTGGGTAGAACACAATAGGTATCAGCGGTGTGCGAGGAGTTAAAAGGGGTAGCTGTCATAAGCGCCAAAAACCACAAGCGCCAATCCGTAACCGCCAAACGAGAAAAGTCGCAAAAGCCAAAGTTCGTAACCGCTATTCTATCCTAATCTATCCTACCCTATGTAATGATAGGCTTACCTATCATTTGGCGATCACGAACTTGGGCGTTTGCGGCGTTGGCGCTTGCGGTTTTTGGCGCTATCGAATGCATCCCGTTAAAAGCAGTGATTGAGTATGAATTTTTCTTTCCCAGCTGGCCCTACTTCTCAGCATGATACCATCGAGCTGCGTGGCTTTGATGACATTCCCGAGGACGGCCAAGCTGGTAATCGTAAGAAGCCAACTCAAAATAAACCAGGGAAAACGAGTAAGTAAACTTGTGAATGTATGTATCCAGTAGACGGTGGAAGCCAGGATTAAATAATTAATCCTCTTTGTGTTTTGGGTGTTCAGAAGAGGGCAAAACCGGTGTTGCAAGCCGGAAGAATTCCGACGTTTGTGCCCCTTCGGGAAGAGTCGCGACTTCGCCTTTAACAGAAGGAGCAGACAAAGAGGCCCAAGGTATCTAGTCTAGATAGCAGGCTATCTTTCACTCAATATTTGGAAGCGCTGCGGTTTTAACTAAAATTGATGTCCGTTTTCAAAAGCGAATCGTAAGGTACAACGTAGGCCTCGATGATTCCGCTGCAAAGTAATTTTGAACCCATTCCTAAAATTTGTGTATCACTTGACAGGAGGCCTGAAAATGTGCTTTATTTTTCAATTTAGATGTGTTACACCTTTTGATAATTTTACTGCTATTTCGTCAGCAAAATTATTTTTTTAAAAATTAAAATTATCAATTAAACAAAAAAAACAAAAATAAACACGAAAACTGACTACAGGTTTCACCTGGCTGGACAATGATGGGTTAGACTTTGTAGGAAGGCAGTATGTGGTCTGGTTTGACCCCATTTCACAGCACTATTGTATCGTGTTGAACGCCATGCGCTAACCTAGGTCGCAACGGCAGAAATTTATGTAAAACTTGGCACAAGTGATCTTTACACCAAGATAGTCGTATTAACTTCCGAAACATGGCATAAACCGATTAACTTTTGCAAAGTATGAGTCGGCAAATGCCCGTACTGCTTTGGCAAAACGCTTTTTTGGCTTCGTTAAAGAGAGAGTATTTCGTTTTGCCTAGTTTCAAGTCGGCTTATTTTCATAGGAGACTTTCTTTCACGAAGCTCTGAAGCTGTACTACCGTGAACGCAAAGAAAATTGATCAACACGCAAATAAGAGAGCTAACATGAGAAGGTCTAGTTCAAAGGAATCAGCGGAAAGAACGCGTTTTTCGTGTTTTTGAGGCTTCGTAACTATTTGAAATGACCAACTCATTTATTTGCATTTACCATAATATTGCATTACAGACATCTCTTAAAGCACAGTAAAAATTTAAGGAGTTCATATGACTAAGAAAATCTTCTGTCTCTTTCGGCTCTTCGACTACCTCAACTTGGCCCTCCTCTCAAATTCCGTGAGGGCACTCCGCGGTTTGTGGAAATCTCTTCCTTTTCACTGGTAAATTGTGGCGAAAAATTGTTTGGTGAAACGGGAATTTCTCTATAGGAAACCTGAATCAATCGAGTCATTTTATAAAGTCACCGACGCTTGACATCTGGATTCTCTTTGACTGTATACCGGCACCAGATGAGCCGTTTCTCAGTCAACCGTACCCACTAGTCCGTAACCCGATCGACACTTGACCCGCAGTTAGCACGAGCCTCCGGTCCGCCCGCGTTTTTTTTCTTCTTTCCCAGAATAGCTACGAGGGCCATCTATCAGCCATTTTCGCTAATGTCTTATATGACCTTTATTTTCACGGTAGTGTATAAGTGAAACACGGAAAATCAAAATGATTTTTTTTCTCTTGATGGCAATGCGGTGTCATATGCGGTGATAGTAAGAAGGTGTTTCAAACGAAAAATCTCAAAAATCACCCCCTCCTTTAATTTTACTTCCGTGTTTTTTTTTTCTTTTGACATACTCGTAATATCTTCCTTGGCGTTTTTAATTCTGCGTACTGCACGTGCTGCGTGCACATTCTCGGCCTAAAAGCTTTCCTGCACAACTCAATAGAGATCCTTACTTTTTAAGTTTTCTGATACTGTTTTCGTTCTTAAACTTAATCCCTGCGAAGAATTTGACGCTTACAGTTATAGAATGTAAATAATAATATCCGTCAAAAAACTTTCATTTTCTCTTTTTTTGGGGAAAGGGGCACATTTTTGGCCAAAAAAATAACTGTTTTGAAGAACGCTGATATTCTCGGCCCAATAGCGGATTTTTTTTTTTTCTTAAAACAGCCTTATTCAAAATCAGTGATTTGGTTGCGGGTGTCTACTTATGTAATTCAAAAGTACTTCCGAAAACATGATGTTTCTGATGAATTTCATTGTTTCAACTTTTTTTCCTTTTACCGTATTTCAAACGTTTTGACGGGAAAACAGTTAGAAATATTACTTAACAGTCATTTTTACCATCTTACTTTGAAATGATTTTCATGCGGAATGTTTGCGGCATTTGAAAACTTTCAGAAGTGAGAACCTTGACCAGCTGAACGCTGGAATCAAAGCTACAGTAAAGTACAGCACTTGTTCTTGAGCGCGTTCAACAGTTAATATTTTATACAACCTCAGGCGAACCCGTCTATTCGCACGGAAATAATTTTGCGGGGGTTCGCGGTTCGGGATTTCTTCGGCGTCATTTTGAAGTTTTATTTTTCTGTAATATTTGAAAAGAGGAAGGATGTCGCCACAATTACACGCAGTACGACGTGCCGTTCTGACGGTATCCCTCCTCAACCTTGCGCATAGTTTTCATACTAAAGGGGTCATCTAATAATTGTGAAAAAATGTTATGAAGACACTACCTTTGTGAGCAACCCGGTTTAGTTTGGAGTCATTATCACTCTCGGAGCGACCAATACAGGCTTGTGAACGTTTCGGCGAAACGGAAAAAAAAACCTACGCCGCGTCACCGCTCAAAGTCGCCCGCGACCATCACTTGAGTTCCCCCTTAACCTGGGATTGAGCTTTTCGGCCAATGCGCAACCACTATGTTAAATGCAGTATTTGTCGGTTTACCAGAGCAAAAGGGAGGGAAGAGTAGCCCCACCAAAAAGGAAGAGTCAGCCACATCGAGTTCGCCTGACGCGAAGCGGAAGTCGCCCAAAGCAAAGGCCACTAGCAACACGAGTGAGCAGCGCGAGGGCGATTCACCGAGCGGCAAGGCGTCGCCGAAGGACAAGAGTAATGCCCCTGCCGCTCCATCGGCGCCCTTGGTGAACGGCGTGCCTGAAGATGTGCCCAGCCGCGTTCCGGCCGACAAAACCCCTGTTTCCGAAGCCGGGCCCCCGGGAATGGACTTCAATTTGGAAGAATTTCTCCGGAGCGATACACTGCCAATTTTATCGGTACAACTTGGAAGCAGCGAGCGGCTTGCGATAGGAGAGCTAAGTATTTACTGGTTTTGATGTTCTTTTTTTTTTCTTTTAGAACGGTGGTCCTGCTGAAAATTCCGAAAGCGGCTCCCGGTTCCGGAGATGGTTCCAAACCAGAGAGAGCCCCGTTTCAGAGGATCCCGGCAAATCTGTACCAGACGACTCGAGCGCACGAAATGGTAAGCTGTACCAGTAGTTATTCTTGATACATTCCATCGCGGAAGCTTTAAACCCGATCATTGCTCAGAAATTGCTTCAAAAATTGGATATGAAAATTTTTTGGGTGTAGATATGTACCGGTCCCAAGATGGGACACCTCTCCTAGCGCGACGGACGCGTCAGGTTGGCAGCAGCAGAGGCTACGAGCGAAGCTGCTGTTGGGTGGACTTGGAAGCACTCGGCTATCGCCAGAGTCGATAGTAGCGGTGGGATTGGGGAGGGAGATGGGTGGTGTGCGCTAATGCAGTGCTTGACATTTTTTTGAGAGGAACTTTTGAAGTGATTCCGTGAAAAAGCGACAAAACCGAAAGATATTAGAAAAAAACGCTAGTTTTGACGTGCCGTAATCACAGAATGGTGGCCAATTCAAGCCCTACGATATTCTGTTCCCCGATTCACAACACTGCCATGTTGGACTGTGAGCAGACGGTCTTTGACCTCACAAGGCCCTAAACAAAGGTGGTAAAGCTCTCGCTGACTCCGCTGCTGCCAACTTGATGCGACTGCCGCCCGCGTTGAGGTGTCGTATTATCTTTGAAGGTAGTGGTACGCTACTGTTATGTATTTGATTACCTTTTCCTCTTGACTGATGATAGTTTCTCTTGAAATGCGGTCAACCAAGAAATTTATTTCCCTGAGTGGATGTTCAAAGGGACATCAAAAGAGCCTGTAAGATAGTGTTGGTGAACGTATCTAGGTATCTTGTCATTGTTCTTCGGTTTGGAAAATCAACAAATTTTCGCAATGTACTTGTTTTTACTATTACCCGAATATCGCAGGACTTTGGACTTGAACGTCCGAGTATCCTGAAAATTGTGATTTTTAATGGTTTTTGGTTTGTTTGCGAAGGTCTTGAAGGGATGCAGTTCTCGCAACGAGAATCTGACGCGTTCTTCGCTCCGATTTCGCCTGCCGCGTCGTCGGTGCACTCAGCCAACGCTCAGCCCGCTCAGGGTAAAACTCCTGTCGCTCTCTTGGAAATGCTGCAGAGAGGCCCGGCTGGCGGAGTATGTGGAGGACAAGACGTACCAAGTTTAAGAGATTTGGGTTAGTAATAGCGTTAATCTGACCAAGCTTCCTTGGAGGAGAACTCTTCAACTAGCCTTTTAGGCCTCTCCTGCGCCAAAATTCTTACCAGGGGACCGTATGAAGACCTCCGATCTTGACCAAATGTTCAGGAATCGTTAGTTTTGAGGGAAGGGTTTTGTTGTATTTGGTCTTTCGTTCGTTCGAATGCGCATCTGGGACCCGACACTATTGCTTGAAGCATACTGGTAGCCTTTTTTTCGCGAGATGCTTTGGCGCACAGGAAGCGTGCTGGATTCTATGCTGAAGGTTAGGTTCGGGAATCTAGCCACATTTGATGTGTACCGGTATTTTAAAGCGCGAAGCTGCTGAATGGATTCTTGGGTGAATTTTTAATATTTTATCCTAATATTTTTTTTTATCGTTAATGCCAATTTTTGCCAAAATCAAGCTGAAAATTGCCATTCTAAAAGTTAAGTCACCTTGCGATATATACGATTTTGATAAAACTAGGCCCTGAATTGTAGCTTTTTATTTCAGGATCAATGAACCGGGTTTGAACAAAAAGTATCCGATTAATATTTTTTTGGAAATGAGGCGGTTTTGAACGGGTAATCAAAGACCTATTTCAAGGTAAACTTCTATTCAGGGGCCAAAAAAAAAACTTATTTTTTGAGAGGGTGGTGATATTAGATATATACTTAAGTTTAGCGTACGAATTATTAATTGCATTCTTGAGGAAGATGACGTTTCGAAGGTATTTCGGTGGTTGATAGGTAGTTTTCGTTTTCGTCGGCCGAAGTTTGAGTGAGCTTGGGCTGTCCCGGCGTCATGGTTGCCATGCTTACGGCGGACCTTTTAACTAGGGCAAGGTATTGAATGAGTTTGATTTTAACCAGCCTCTGAATATTAAATAACCCGCAGTTTTGAGAATCTCTAATTTTTATCTCAAGATGGTCTCAATCGTGATCGTGGGCCAATGATATCAAACGGGACAAAAGTTGAAACTTTTTTTTTTGAAATTTCTTCTTCAACATGTGTAATCTAGGCTGTACCCTCAACCTTTGATTGGTTTTGTTTATTACACGCTCGCGCCTGAGATGGATGTGCTTTCATATGTAAGGGTAAGGAGGACTTCCTCTAACCTCTCTTCCTCGCCCGAAAATACAAGCCGGATTTTACGGTTTGTGGAAGAATTTCGTTCACCGCAATTTAAATTATCGCGGGTTTTAAGTAAAAGTATAATATCCGAAGGAATTTTTTTTTCACTGTTTTTTTGATTTTTTTAAATAGTTAACTCTTAACATCTTGATTTAAAGTGAATCACATTTGACGCAAGTGACACATCAGTACTAACCCTTCTTTTTATTTTAGTTTTCTTTTATATCCCTGTTGTAAGTCTAAAGCAAGAAGACTTTCCGTCTTCTTCTTGTTCTCATTCTCGTTCTCGTCTTTTTTTTTTTTTAATATTATTATTACACAGAAAAGCTGGTAGTTGGGGAGTTTGTCTTCAAAAGTTGGAACATAGTGGTGAAAATGCTGGAATGTCACACGGAAGTGCGTGAGCGTTGTCTTTTATGTGATGTTGACGTCCAGCGTACACGCCCGCGGTTCTGAGTTGTACAACCGCCCCTTAATGGAGTATATGTCAAATTTTCATGATAAGTTGTCAATAAAATTTTATTTTATGTAGGAGATGTGAGGGTATTTTGTTCGGGCAGAATAATAGTCACTCCGTTGCAATCGCACAACGGCAAGGGTTGACTGTTGTTTGTTATCGTGTTTCGCAGAGGCTTCAGGAAAAATCCACAGCGTGGGAGAGCTGGAAGCTCGGCTGCGAAAGGGCGGGGAGATCGCTGGAGCCGGCCAGTCGGGCCAAGAAGCTCGCATTACCATGGCGACTACCCTGGAGGCCAACGCGGCCCTTGCCGCAGCCGTTTCCGGCAAGAGAGAGGACATGACCGCCTTCAGGAAGCTGGTGAGTTTCTCTTATGATCTTTCCTCCGTCCACGGATGCTATTCTGTTTAATAATTATATAGGGGGAAAAGGTATTTTTCTGCCACGATTCCTGAAATTGCTACTCTCGTTGCCCCACTCTTTTCGGATCAAGGCTCTACTGCAACAGGGAAGGCATAGGGTGATTGTCTTGCTTTATCTAGTATTCTAGTCTTTAACAGGAGCTGAGGCAAAGTCATGACAGTGCCATAATGTTCAGTTAAAATAAATCTCGAAAATCTGCCCTTTGCAGTGGTACCTTCAAAAGGTACCTTCACTCACTCAATTTTGAATAAATTCATCTTGTAGGCTTGCCATCTGGTCACCGGTGATCACCGAAAGCCCCTCCCCCTTTTTTTTCAAAGTTGCTTCTTAAAGATGTTTCATGGAGCTAAAGGCTATCGATAACAGGCTCTTTCTATTATCAGAAATACAGCTAAGATGCTATTACACACCTGACCACTAAAAACGACTTGTCACCGTCCTAAATTTTGAGTTTTAGGCATTCAGAGGTAGCAAGAATTAAGTGAAATTATAGGGATGTTTACTGAAATATTCTAGTTTTTTACATTTTACGAGAAAATTTGCTTGATAAGTTTGTTTGAAAAGCGTTTCATCCCTATTATTTTGTCTCAAATTTTCTATGTCGCTTTTTTTAAAAACTGATTGTTTGAAAGAGTGGTGCCTTAACTTAGTTGAGACGTTTATGCTCGTTCATATATATAT
>Ga0058701_10000807_pt1 | contig 21149 bp, 12 predicted proteins | sample AgamicOrMae_FD_97039 | JGI IMG/M metagenome (GOLD analysis project Ga0058701, IMG submission 97039) | Agave microbial communities from Guanajuato, Mexico - Or.Ma.e | ecosystem: Host-associated > Plants > Phyllosphere > Phylloplane/Leaf | place: Guanajuato, Mexico | collected 2012-06-04 | reverse complement strand
GCCTTCAAGATACGCAAAGGCCGACCTCCCAAGACTCTCTCTCTCTCTCTGTCCAAAGACCCAGAGAGTGAGAGCACTCTCTCCCCTTTTGCCTATCTCTGTCTCTCTCTCTCTCTCTCGCCTTCCTCCTGCGGCCCGCTCGACAGAGAGCTACAGTCTCTGGCCCAGGCGCCACTGTCAAGCCGGCTGGAACAGTTTCCATTTTAATTCCTGCACTGGATCCCAGTGCACACGAAAGGCTCGCCTTCCGCCCCTGCTCGCCGCCACAATGGAGCCAGCAGGGCCGCCACAGAGCCCAAAGAACAGCCGCCACCGGTTGCCATTGAACGGGGCGCCCGCTGAGCAACTGGGCCGGCCGCCCAACAAGCCAGCCAATCCGCCATTCTGCCCGCTAGCTTGCCTGCCTTCTAGCTAGCTTGCCAGCTTGCCACACAGACCGCCCACCTGTTCGTTGTCGCACCAGCCAATCGAATCGAGAGCTTCTTCTTGTGCACAGAAGCCCTTGTCGTCGGCCGGGCTCCAGTTTATTTGGTTCACTCTGCTGGCTCTGCTCTGCTTGCCTTTGCTGCCTCTCCTCTGCTGGCTCGCTCTGAACGACACACACACACAATGGCACTGCGTGCGTGTCTTTCTGGTGTCTGCATTCTGGCGCCACTGCTGGCCCTGCACTGGTCTTGCCAGAGCTCTCTCTATCTATCTAGCTCGCCAGAGTGGAGCCGCACGGGCTGGCAACACTTTGTGCTGGGCGCGCGCTAACCGGCTCGCCGCCAATCCAAATGGCAAGCTCGTGCGCCCTCTAACTCTCAGTCTCGCTCTCCCTCTCAGTCTCCGTCTCCGTCTCGGCCCAACAGGCATAGAGTACGGCTTCCATTATTGGCTTATCAATAATGGCCTGGCGTGGCCATGCCCAAGGAGCGGCAGCCAGCGCCGCGTTATCAAGCCAGGCAACAGGCGGAAGGAAAGTGGTGGCTGCGCCCGAGAGCAGTGCCACCATTTCTCTCGCGCCTTAGCTGCTCTGCCGCCCCCCCCTTCTCTGAGTCTCTCGAGCTGGAGGCGCCCGCAAGTGCCCATTGGCGTGGCGCCCGAGCTAAGCTGCACGGCCGCCCAGACCTTTTCTCAAAAATCCGCCCCCCATTTCCAAGAGCAGCCCGGCCAGCAAGCAAGCCGTCCCTTACGGATGTCGCGCGTTGGGCGACACTCGCAGGCAACACTCGGCCAGAGCTTAGGGCGCGCTAACGAGTTTGACATTGTCTCTCGCGCGCAACTCTCTAAGAGAGCCAGTGCCATAGGCAGTGAGTGGCGCCCCGCGCGCGGCCCTGCTCCCAACTTGGTCGTATACTTTTCTCTCTAGTATTTTTAGTCCTCTCTCACAGCCGGGCTTCTCTCTAAATAGAAACAAGCCAAAAGATGTACAGGTGCATCTTTAATTTCATCTCGCCCTTTATTCCATTCCCTCGTTATCCTATGTCATCTAATCATTTGCTCATCCTCCCTCCAACTCCAACTCTCGTGAACCACTAGCCCAGCTACAAGTGAGCCCGTCAACCCACTGGCCCTCACTCGAGAGGGAGTCTATCTCTCTCTCTCTCTCTCGAGTTCAACTCAACTCTGCTTCAGATCCAGTTGAGCTTCCAATTTGCACTCTCGAACTCTTTAATCCATGCCAATTGCAAACTTCGGAGCGCCCACGATGACTCGTTGGGATTTTTCGCTCCCTTCAAGGCCCGTCCAAACAAAGTTGGTTTCGCCGGTCGGGCCGGAGAAACTTTGTCGCAACCAGAGACAACGTTCTCTTGTTTCTGGTTGCAACTGCACGCCATGTCAGCAGGGTGCTTCTAGGCAGAACGAGCTAAAGAGAGAGACAAACAGAACCAAGAGACTGAGTGGCGAGCTAGCTCGATTGGCAGGTGAGAAATATTGCCCTCTGTTAGCCGGTTAGTAACCAAAGACAACTGTCTTTGTTGTTTGCCAGCAGGTAGGGGTATTTTGCTGGAAGCGTTTGCTGGCCCAACAAGCGGCAACAGGTCTCCTGTTGTCGTTTGTTGCGCTCGGCCGGCGGCCGGCGGGCGACGGGCGGCAGCCAGAGGATAGGACGGGAGGAAGAGAGGGAGCGGGCCAGAGAAGTGCTATTTGGCGATGTTTGTTGGTGGTCGGCCGGCCAAGAGTGCTGGCCAGAGAGAGAGTCTATTGTGAGCCATTTGCACGTGTTTCTGGCCTTTTGCAACTACAGTTCAAATTCCACTAACAACAACAACAACAACAACAACAACAACGGCAACAAGAAGCGCCGACTCACGAAGGGCGCGCACTATTTCTCACTCTCTCGAGCTCGCTTGCCGGCGGCCTGCAGTTAGGGGCTGCCAACATTGAGCTTAGGTGCCATTGCAAGCCCACAGCACTGACGCCTCCTATGAAGAGAGGGGAAAAACAAAAAACAACAACAACTAACGAGTGGCCGCCACTTGGACTTCGCGACGACAACTGCCGACGCCTATTGGATAGTTTCTGATAATTTATTCCCCTGCCCAAGTTCTCTTGGTCCTCGTAGTCGTCGTCGTCGTCGTCGAGGGTAGACCCAAGGAGGCAACTTCTCTAAACGATTTCACTCCCCTATCCACTGGCTGGATTCTTTTTTCTCGCTCTCTCTCGCTCTCCTATCGTATTTCTTGCATTTTTCTCATGGGCCAATCGAGACGAAAACTCTCGACACTTGACGTCGAGCTCACGAGCAGAAATAATGATAATGAATTCTAGCCAACCAGCCAGCTAGCCAAACTTGCCACACGCGCAGTCTGCCCAACTCGCCAGTGCAATATACGAGCTCAATTTCTCCTCCACAATTAAGCCAATCGAGTTCTAGTTAGCTCGTTCGTATGCATGCAGAGCACAAACAAGCAACAAACTCTCAAAAGAGCCCAAAGCTCCTCTTCTCAACTGCTCCAACTATCCTTCAAGCTCAAAAAACCCCCAACAACCACTCCTTCTCCTTCTCTCTCTCTTGGTGGCTATTCTCTTGGTCCTCCGCAACCAAGCAGCAATTTCCTCTCTTCATAGAGAGGAGCTTCTCTTCAATCTCCTCTCTTATCCAGTTCGCCCCTCGCCTGTCTCCTCTCGTCAAATCTGCGACTTTTGTCGCTGGCCACCAGATTATCTCATGCTCTTCCACCATCTCTAAGCACCCAAAACATCTGCCAGCAATCACTGCCAACCACTAACCGGCTTAGGAGCATCGACAAGTGTTGTTAGCTCTAATCCATTGGCATTATGATATCAGGACTGAGTCTCGGCAACTCTCTGCCAATCGACCACACTGACTCTCACTCACCTACATCCAATCGTCTGGGACTTGAACCAATGGTTCCAGCCCGTTTCCAAGCGCATCGAATCGGAATCTCGTGGCTCTAGCCCCAAGTTCAAGCTCACAAAATCCAACATTCTGCAATCACCAGTCGGGCCAATTCTAGACTAGATCTTTTGCATACATTGATCCGATCAAATTAGTCGCCGTCTTGTTGTTTTCGCGAGAATTTTTTCCCTTGTTGACCTTTCTCTCTCCTCCTCCCTCTTTCAGTTCACCTGACTTGCAAGCAGCCAAGTGAGAGGAGCTCGAAAACTTATTGCTACATGTTCTCGGACAACGAGAAGAGGACGCTAATTGATTTGCCCTTTTCTTCTTCTTCTTCTCCTGTTCCATCTCTCCAAGCCTATCATAAACTCGAAATGGGTGAGGATTGCACTGGGGGAAGGCAGCCCAAACGGTTCGAGAACAGTGCGGAACAAATTTGCTTCCTACTGTTCCAGCTCTCCAGATACTTGGATCTCTGACCAAAGTCCACGAGGGGTAAACCCATCGACGCCATCGCAAACTGGCGCCATACCAAAGCCTCCTTTCGTAATTGGTATAGGACTCGAGGATTATACTGGCCTGTCTTAGCCACTTGGTAGCTGACTGGAATTTCCTGCCGTGAGGTTTGGCGGTGGTAGCGGCCGCAAAGTGGGAAACTGCCAGACAAACTAGAGACTCTGACTACCACTTCTCGCTTGTCCGATCCATTTATGGTGGTTGCTCCAAAACTGCTAAAGTCCCATGGGAAACCACCTTTTCCTGATGGCCATTGCGCTCAGGCTTTGAATGAACACAAACAAAAACAACAAATCGCACACAAACGCCGTTGGCGTACACGGATTGTACGTCCGAATCTGCCTCGTAATGGCCACCGCATAACTGATTACGGCGAAAGTGACTGACCATCACTGCAAAAAAAAGTTAAAACCTCGGCAAATCCCGAATTATGCCCTCACTTTTGCCTCCTTGCTCCTCTTCAGACCCACAGCAAATTTTTCCCATATTGCCCGTTCCCAATTGAAACTGGTTCATCTATTTTATTAACCTAAATTCGGCCGATAGGGCACATGAAAGGAATACCCTCCAAAGGTGGTCGATGGATTCGGCTACGAAAAGGAGGCGCGAACAGTATAAGTCAGATAACGATGAAGTAGACACGAGATCACTACTCTTGGGAACCTGTTTGGCTTTCTTGGTGTCACCCGTGGCTTTCCAATTTATCGAACTCTTAGGAGAACACGATGCATTTAAAGTCCGTGTTTTGGTAACAATAACAACCGTTATCCTAGCCTTATTATTTTCAATCTCAATCAGCCACTATTATCCAAAGATTCCAATAGTAACCAAGAGTTTCAGGCAAAGTGGTGATGTAAATAACCCCTGGAGTCCATGGTTGTCATCAGGCGAATTCTTATCCAGTATCTCCAAAAACCTATTCGGGTCCGAAACCGCAAATGGGAGCCCGAATAATGCTAAAAGGTCTCGCTATAGGCAAAATCAGCAGGGCCTTTTCTCAAACTACCATGTAGCTGGAGACGATCCAGATGGAAGGAGACAATCTAAGATTGATCTAAAGTATTTGAAGCCAAAATTCATCATTAGCGAGCTGATGGTGTTTTGGGACACCACCTGCACCGTTATAACTTGGGGATCATTTTATGTAATTGGGGGGACCATTGTAGCAACAGAAAAGCTAGCTCAGAAAATCAAAACTAAAAGGACGAGAGATTCTGGGAACAATCTTCGTGACTCGGCACACAACACTAGTTCGAGCTCATTCGGAAGATTTGACTCATTCACATCGGGCTTCACTAGCAACAGTGGTGGCACTCAGCAAGGCCCAAATCGCAAAAATGCGACTCGTTCGACAGAGAGAACTGGCTCTTTAAACAAGATCTCATCGTGGACCAAGAAGTCTTTTGCTTCGGCGAAGAAAAAGGTGACCAAATTCACCACCTCATCTCATGGTGTGGGCTCCGTTCCGCAATTAGAGGAGCCCCGCGGGCTACTTAACACTAGTTTCTTGAGCGGCAGTTTCCGCTCTGGCTAAGTGATCCTATACTTTATCAGGGTGCCAGTAGCACTAGGCTTAGACCGGAATACCCATTTGTCGTCGAGCAAATGGCGATTTCTAGTGGTTTCGGAGAGGCTTCTCTTGATCACAAAGTGCATGGCTCCGTCTGATGGAGCGAATGCATGGCCATAAGTACAATCACGATGTGCTACGACTAATCCGAAGCCGGACGATGTGAAATTTTGGAGAATAAATACTACTTAGCCCGATTCTCACTTCTAAGGCCAAGATCTCGTACAATTGTCTATAATCTACTTGCGACTGCTTGAGTGTATATACAATCTCCTTGAGTGTTGTTTTTTATCTGTGGAGCAAAACCAGAGCTAGATGAACCTCTTTAGGAACAATTGAAGCATCTAATTCACTATTCTGATGAGCGCATGTCATTCCCCCTCTATGGAGAATTCCTAATAGCTGCAGGTCATCTCGCCAATGAGCTGCGAATCGGGGGGACACCCCAAAGTAGCAGCTGAATAGTCATCAAGAAGGATCGGTGAGACGTCGTTGAACTAGAGCCGAAAGTTTCAGAAAGTGAAAAAGTTACAAAGTGTTCCAATGTGAGCAGTCTCGAGTGAGCTTCACCTCGCCGTTATAACTATCATTCGAAATGGCTAGACCTCAACTCTCTGGGATAGCTTATGCAAGGGGACGCGAGAGTTGGCCTCTGGGCAGACTAGCCGGGAAGAATTAGGCCCAATGTTTGGGACCCTTAGGGATGGCCGATTGTTCACAAAGGCGATCATTCAGTCCCTGCAGTTAGACACTTGGCGATGAGTAACGATGGACTATTGTTATTGGGGGCAGCAGCGGGGGCGGTCACCGGCTTGTATGAATCGAACGGTAAATCTTGATGTTCGTACACACCGCAAGGGAGAGATTTCGTCCGCATTTGCGGGGATGAGAAGATCAAAAGCGGATGTATCGGGAAACAATAGAAATCGATGATCACGACGTGAGGTGGTCCGTATCTAGAGGCATGAAACCATCGTCCGTCAAGTGTATACCTATAGATCATGGATGTCCTTCCAAATGATAGGTAGTTGCTTCCCGGCGAGGTATTTTGTATCTATCCTGCAGTTTGATGGAAGAATCACTGATCCTAAGACAAAGATCTAGCCTTTCTTCGCCACGATGCTCATAGACACCAGTGATCAACTGTATCAGAATTGAGACTGTGTATGATCTGCAGGGGCGCGAAATGCGTAGGGAATGCAACAGGGAAGTAAGAGTGTAGAAAGAAAAACAAATCGATTGCTTTGTTGATCTTGTTTGTGCGCAAAAGCGCGAGCCGAAGGCAGTTCATTCCCCTCCATTCGTTCCCAATGTTTTCGCGTCCAAGTCTAAAGCAGTCTTATTATGATTTCGTCATTTTAGTTTATCTTATGAAGATATTAATTCGCATCTAACCAAAACTCATTTAGCTATTATCAAATCAAATTCGAGGCTCCATCAAGTATCGATACAACTTTTTTCATATTCGGTTACCCCTACATATGCTATTTCGTTCATAAGCAACTTTGGAAACTTTTTGTCTATCAGCCAGGATGGTCTACCTTACCAGAGTAACCCTGACATCGTATCGTCGGTTCTCGCAACTGGCACACAGTCGTTTATATCAAGCCACAAGCGCCCAGGCGGTCCCCAAGGAAAAGCCAGTTGAGCCCGATCTGCAACCCAGGAAGCGTGATGAGTCAACTTCTTTCGTTATGAACATGTTTGCGGGTAATGCCAATTTTGAGCAGATCTTTCCATATCCAGATGTACTAACACCTGATCAACGCGAGACCCTTCAAATGGTACAGAAGCCGACGGAGAGGTTTTGGGAGGAGAATCACGATGCTCTAGCTTGTGACGCCAATGAAAAGATCAGCGATAAGGTATGGGAGAATCTCAAGCCGATGGGAGCCTTCGGGCTTCAGGTGCCAAGTGAATATGGTGGTGTTGGGTTCAATAATACTCAATACGCTCGAATGGGTGAGATAATGGGCGCTCACGACTTGGCTGTTGGTATAGCCCTGGGCTCCCATCAATCAATCGGCTACAAGGGTATTCTTCTATATGGAAACGATGAGCAAAAGCAACAATACCTACCAGACTTGGCTTGTGGCCAGAAAATCGCTTGTTTTTGTTTGACTGAGCCTGGTTCTGGATCTGACGCCGGCTCAATCAGAACAAGAGCCGAGCTTTCCCCAGATGGAAAGCACTGGTTATTGAACGGGTCGAAGATATGGATTTCAAATGGTGATATTGCTGATGTATTCACGGTGTTTGCAAAAACACCTGTCAAGGACCCCAAAACTGGCGAGACCAAGGACAAGATTACGGCTTTCATTGTTGAGCGTAAATTCGGAGGTGTCACTTCATCAAGCGGAGAGAAGAAGATGGGCATCAAGGCCTCCAACACAGCAACAGTCAATTTCGACAACACCCCCATACCACATGAGAACGTATTGGGCCCTGTGGGTGGAGGTTTCAAGGTGGCCATGAATATCTTGAATAGTGGAAGGTTTGGTATGGGGGCGGCTTTGTCCGGCTGCATGCGAACCCAAATCCGTAAGGCTGTTGAGCACGCCACTCAACGTGAACAATTTGGTAGTAAGATTCATACATTTGGTGCAATTCAAGAGAAATTAGCCCGTATGTCAATCGCGCATTATGCGACTGAATCGATGGCTTACATAGTATCATCGACCATGGATAGAGGTTTCAAGGATTTCCAGTGTGAAGCTGCAATCAGCAAAGTCTTCTCCTCTGAATCAGCCTGGTTCGTGACCGATGAAGCGATACAGATTCTAGGAGGTATGGGTTATATGCGCTCTTCGGGAGTCGAGAAGGTTATGCGTGATTTAAGAATTTTCAGGATCTTCGAAGGAACAAATGACATCTTACGATTGTTTATAGCCTTGACCGGTGCCCAATACGCAGGCGGTCATCTGAAGGAGTTGCAGAAGGCATTGACAAATCCAGTGGGAAATCTAGGAATGATTATGGAATTCGGCACCAAGAAGATGAAGAGAGCAGTAGGCCTATCATCTGGGCCCTCCTTGACGCATTACGTTTCCCCTAAATTGAAGGACTCCGCGGCATTGATTTCTCGCTCAATGGAGCAATTTGACGCAAGCATAGAATATCTCCTAATCAAGTACGGAAAGAACATAATCCATCAGCAGTTTCTTCTCAATCGGGTGGCAAACTCTGCGATTGATATCTATGCTTGCATGTGTGTATTATCCAGGGCGACAAGAAGCGAGAAATTAGGTTTAGCCTCTGCTGACCACGAGATCAATATGGTCAGAGTAATTTGCAACGAGGCCTCCGATAGAATCAGCTCGGCCCTGGCGTCAATACGAGCCCAGGATAAATTGAACAACTTTGATTTGATGAAATCAATCTCAGCTCAAGTCTGCGAGGCGGGAGGTGTCGCCCAGGCTCATCCTCTGGAGCAAACTCCGATTGTATAAACATCTGGAGATTTGACATTCTAACTAATGGCACTGAAGCCATGTTACTTTTTAAACATTCCGAATGTCCAAGGGACGATCAGAGCACCAGTCTGAGCCGTTGCCTTATGGCTTTCCCTCCAGATGTTTTGTCCAATAAATAAAGAATATTTTTCGGCAACACAACCATTGGCGACCGTCCGAGAGTATGTGCTACGTTTTCGCGCAAGAACTCACTAAGGGTCGAAGATAGACTGGTGTAGTCTGTCCAAGGTCAAAGCTAAAGAGAGGCCCCGAGCTATCATGCCTCATCGACTAGTCTTCTTCAGCTAATCATGCTCGTCTAACATAAGCAAAGCTCACACATGCATTCACGGAATTTCCAAGATCTTTGGCCCCTTCCAGTTCGGGAACAGCTTTGCCTTGTGATAACTTTCAAGTTGAGTAGAAAGTTTGGTCTGAGCCGATTTACTCAACGCCTCTATGTTAAGCAACTCGGTGATCTTTTTCCGAACAACGTACGTGTACTTTGATACTTTACAACGTTTCGCTGCTCCACAACGCGAAGTCCAACATCTGCATTCCGCTCAGTCTGTACTTATTCGTCAGAGAAATTACACTTCTCCTTCGAGGGCCTCACCCTATGGATGTCTTCATAATATAAGTAGTTCTGATATAACAGACAAACCGAAACTCAAACCTATCTAGTCTTGCATGAAGTAATTTATTTTAAAGATCAACAAGTGGAGTTTATTTCATTAGAGTCACCAAAAAATCGACAAATACCATGATCAACAGTGTCAGCACATTTGCCTGCTTACCTCGAACGGCAAGAGGTTCACCCCTCGTTCTCGGTGGCGATCCGAAGGGAAAAACTTTCTTATACCCTAATGGCAACAGTATCATCATTAGAGACATTGAGAACCCAAGTATTTGCGATATCTATACCGAACACGCAACTCTGACGACAGTCGCAAAGTACTCACCATCTGGATTTTATATTGCCTCAGCTGATCAGCATGGTAAGATCAGAATTTGGGACACCACTCAGAAGGAGCATATTTTAAAGAATGAATTTCAACCATTTTCAGGTGTCGTCAAGGATCTTGCTTGGTCGGCCGATAGCCAAAGAATAGTTGCCGTCGGAGAGGGCCGCCAGAGATTCGGCCATGTTTTTGCGATGGACACGGGCACTTCTATCGGAGAAATTGCCGGACATAGTAAGATAATCAACTCTTGTGACTTCAAGCCGAGTCGCCCTTTCAAGATTATTACGGGTTCGGAGGACAATTTCGTAGGAATCTACGAAGGACCACCATTCAAGTTTAAATCTCAACTCCAAGATCATAGCCGCTTCGTACAAGCTGTCCGTTACTCTCCTAGTGGTGATCACTTTGCCTCCGCGGGTTTTGATGGAAAATTATTTATTTACAATTCTAACGACTATTCTAAAGTTGCCGAGTTGGGCTCACCAGCTCACAAAGGAGGCATCTACGCAATCTCATGGTCACCTGATGGTAAACAATTGCTTAGTGCATCTGGAGACAAGACGTGCAAGTTATGGGACGTTAGCGAGGCGAAATGTATCACCGAGTTTTGCCTTGGTAATGATGTGCCTGATCAACAAGTTAGCTGTCTGTGGCAGGAGCCATACCTGCTATCCGTGTCTCTTTCAGGATTCATCAACTATCTAGACAAGGCAAATCCCGGCAAGCCTCTCAGAATCATCAAGGGTCATAACAAATCCATCACTGCCATGACTGTTGCACAGGGCCCCAATTCTGGCGGGGATGATGTCTCCATCTTAACCGGTAGCCACGATGGATTTGTGACCCAATGGTCGGCGAAGTCTGGCGATCACGATAGGATCGAGGGCCAGCAGCATACAAATCAAGTTCAAGATATGTTTCCCACCAAAGAACATGTTCTCACCTGTGGTCTCGATGATACACTACGAGCAATTGATACCAATACGAAACAGTATTCAGCAAGCTTCTCCCCGATGAAACTTCCAGCGCAACCGAAAGGTATTGCTGCTTTGAAAGAATCTTCTTCCACTGTAGTAGTTGCTGGCGTGAATGAATTGCTCGTCTATGAGGGTCAGCAACAAAAATCGAGTCTCAAAATCAAGTATGAATCTAGCAGCGTTGATGTTCATCCCAGCGATAAGGAGGTTGCTGTGGGTGACGCTTCAGACAAGAAAGTTCACATATATACCATGAGTAACGGTCAGTTAACCGAGAAGAAATCCCTCGAGCACAGAGGTCCAGTGACATCAGTTAAGTACTCACCGGACGGTAAATATTTAGCTGCTGCCGATGCTAACAGAAAGATCGTTCTCTACAAAGCCGAAGATTATGAGCTAGCTCATGATAACGAATGGGGCTTTCATACTGCAAAGGTTAACTGTCTGGCCTGGTCACCTAATTCTAAGATTCTTGCCAGTGGAGGACTCGACACCAACCTAATTGTTTGGTACCCCGACCAGCCGGCAAAGCATCACATCCTCAAGCACGCTCACCCCCAAAGTCAAGTCACTCGTGTAGCTTTTATCTCGGACTCGCAGATTGTTTCAGCTGGTCAAGATGCCACAGTCAGAATCTGGTCTATCACACAATCCTGAGCTATCAACTCCATCTCACAGTGAGGCACAAAACTGCGCCTAAAATGCTTATAACTATCACCCAATCATTTTAAGAGATTATTCGACACTGTTATCGCGAGAAAATTTCTTGTGCTTGTGATTGCTAGATTGTTCTTTATTGTTTCCATATCTTATCGCCTTTCAGTTCAATTACATTGTAAAATTCTGCGTAAAATCGTATTCAAGAGTGGGAATCACTGATTGGACAAGCTTGAGGAAGATGATGAGATAAGAGTAAACCTGCAACTCTCGGCCTCCATCCTCGACTGTAGATATGATTTTTTTCATCACTTCAGCATGCCTGCATGGATGGACCGAGGCCATCACAGTAGGTATATGCGGATGAGTTTCCATCGTGACAGTTTTCTTCGCGTGGTCCTGACTGATATCCTGATACATTTGTTCGATCGACAAGGGCCTTAGATTCTCATCGAAGCCAACCAACCATAGCCTCGGAGTCTGATAATACTTATCATAAGTAATGTTGAGATCGTATGTTCGTGTTGCCACGATATTGCTTTTTCTAGATTTCTCAGCATCACTTGGCTCCTGAGCATCTGGTGCGGTTGAAAAGCCTTTGTGTTGTTCTGGCATGGCTTGTTCTCTATTGACAGAAGATGGCGAGGCAACTGATGTATCTACTTCCTCAACCATGTTCATAAACTTGTCCATGTCTTCCGCTTCGTCATCGTCATCGCCTTCCTCTTTTGATTCGACACCGATGGATCCTGGCCCTACTTGTTCGGACTCAATCTTGCAATTGTCACTATCTTCGCTCAATTTCAGCTCCTCTACCATTTCGTTCACCGCAGAAACCTCCTCTGAGTGATGAGTATCCACCCAACCTTCCTCATCGCCTTCGGTTAAGATCACTTTCTCATCTCCGGCACAATATTCTATATCTTTGCAACGTTTATAACAAGGTACACTCTTGGTGATGAGGAACTGCTTATCTGGTGGTAGATAAGATTTTCTCAAACTAGGGTCACTAGCACCGCTCCATGACCACGTCGGACATTGATGGACAAGGTGATCTCCGGCAGCTACAAATTCCTCCGGGGTTAAAACTCCGGTTTCCTTGAATCTCGAGTGTTTGAGCACGGGTGTGAAGTATTCTGCAACTGAGAGTGCAGTCCCTTTGACGGCTTGAATCAAATCAGACATGCTGGATGAGGATTATTATGATAATATATCACTGATTGTCTAGGATGATATGTTGTAATTGGATAACGTGCAAGTAGGATAGAAGTTAGCTCCCATATCTCGACGATATGATATGATATGATTGCAAGATTTGTGGTGTGGATAGGTAATATTGTAGATAAACAACTCGCCTAAATTGTGTGAGGCAACCATGTTGGAAAGTACCGCACAGAGCGATTTTCCTCAGCTGGAGCTTGACGAGTCCTGCGCGAGTTCCGAAGGCAAGCGCGGCCGGTGGGTCAGCTAGAGGCAGTATCTAGGAGGGGATGATGAGTTTCAACCGATTGTAGGAAACAGATCCGGTGGTCAACTCCTCTCCAACTTCTCTCGATGACCATACGGGAGATAGGAAGAATCCTCTACAAATGAACTCGATTCGGCTCTGAGATCTGAGGTGGTCTCATATCAAGCGAGGTGTTGGTTCCTATCCTTTGATTACAACAAGGAGCTCTGTCTGCGCAGATTTCACCAACTTCAGGCGCTAGGAAACTCCAAAGTTTATTCAACTAACACTCTTAACCAGCTGTTAGCCTCATAGAGACTGAAAGCGGGTGATAATCTGATAGACACGCGAAACTACGGCACTAGACATTCCTGGCGTCGAGGGCTGATAGCTGACGACTCGCAGCTTTATGGAAACCGATTTCAAGAGTATGAGGAAGCTGTGATGACTGATCATTCTAACTGCTAATTGAATGCGCGACAGTTGGTTTATACTCATCGGTAGGCCGGCGAGAGTATTGTTTCATGCATAAAGACCACCCATCCGTCCGGTGGGGGAAGTTGAGGCCGCAATGACATTCGGCAGACTAGAAGGGCAGCCATGGAGTTAAAATCCGAAATCAGTATGGAGCGTGAATATGGTGGTGTAGTGAAATCGCTAGACATGGTTAAAGGGCGTGTCAATTCGAGGTGAATATGGAGTTGAAGAGGATAAGAATCAGAAGAATAAGAAGTTGGCTGCTTTCTAGATACTACATACAACTAGAATAGCGCCCTATAACTTGCCGAGAAAAGGAAACAGGGCCAAACAGACCTACATAGGCACGAAATCCAATCCCTTGGACGATCTTCTCCTCCACGACCTGAAGGCGCGTCCACTGGTTGCTCTCCTAGAAGCCTCAGCTATCGCCCTACGAGGCTGATGGCTGAAAGGGTAATTGTGATGAAATTTTTGTCGCACCTGTATGAGTCGTCTGATCCTAACTTGGAGCACCACCACTTCAGCATAGTCCACAAACATGTGACGAAGCCTCATAAACAGCTCCTGTCAGAGTTCCCTCAAGATACCCATCTGTAGGGAGAAGCTAAGTGGTGCCTAGAGAGGCAATTTAGTCTAGAGTAAGAGAGCATGGTAATGTGTCTTTTCCAATTTTGACCAAGACAAGAATTCAAGAAAACCTCTTGTTAATACTACGATCCATCCCTGGGACTACAAACGGTGCTCCACCCCTGGTCTTGAGCTTTCGGATACTCTCCACTGTATGCCCCGTTGAGCCTCAGACTTAGACATCGACTCAATCGTAAGACCGCTGTACCATTGTACGACTGGTACATATTGGGTATGCGCGACGAAAACCGATGTTTGGTTCAGTCAACACTTTCTTGCACGCGTACGCAGAAAGAGTCATTGGGTTGCGCTGCATCTTCATGGTGGAATCGCGGATTCTTTGGCGCGCTTTCGCGGGCCCTCATGGTTCTGTTCGTGTTGGTAACCGACATGTCCGTGCGACTGAACTGGCCGTTCGGTTTCTTTCGGTTTGATTCGGTCAGACCTACAGCCGCCAACTTTCATTTGTTGTCGTTCGGTGGCAACAAGTCGCCACGCAATTTCAAGTGTTCAGAAGAAATATCCTATTTTACTCTGTCTTAAACCTAATGTAATAATCAAGATGACACTCTCTAAAGCACGTAATTTAGACAAATTTAATACCAGGCGACGTTGCAAGGACCAAGGCCTCATATGGTCCGAGCTGGTTTCCATCTTCAATGATTCTCAATATGTTGCCAAACTGGACGAATGCCTCCTCAAGTTCGTGGAGCTCTACACTGTGTCTGATTACAAAATATTTGAGAAACTCTACATGAAGGGCCTCAGAAGGCTACTCCAATCTAAGCACACCGATTACCTAAAACAGTCATGCCATTTCATCTGCAAACTACTCAAAAAAGTCAGTGATGAGAACGACGACCGCCTAGTTCGTGCTTCTGTTGAGGTGACGAATCATTATATGCAGATACTCGACGAATGCTGCCGTATGAATGCTGTCTTTCTCGTCGGTAAGTTCCTCTCTCAAGTGGATACTTTAGATGAGGAGCTATGTAAGGTCCTTGAAGTAACCCTATCCAAACGCATAAGAGATAAGAAGGCGCCCATCAGGAGACAGGCCGTTTTAGCGGCGTGCAAATTTCAGAATCATAGTCTCATCAAAGATGCGCTCGACTTTCACTTCCGATGTGATCCAGAGCTGAGCGTACGTAAGGCACTATTACAGACGATGGATACAGAGGTCTTTGGTTGTGATTTCTTGATCGAGGCCACTCAAGACTTTCACGACAACATTCGAGCAACAGCTTATCAAAGATTAGCCAAAGTTTCACCTAACGATCTGAAACTGGACCAGCTGCATCGAGTTTTGCACAATGGATTATTTGAAAGAGATAGAACAGTATCTTACGCATTCAAAGCCAATATGATGGCTTCTTGGCTAACTAAACTTTACGATGGCACAGATCTCATGAAATTAATTGACTCTCTGGACGCCGTCAACCATACAGAGGATATTAATCGACTTCTCGAGCAACTACATACGTACAATCTAGAGAAGAACGTCACCCTAGATAATGGTGAATCGGCTACCAAGCTGCATGAAGTTGTGATATCCTTTCGTGAGCGTTGGCTCAACGATAAGCGACTTCCACCGTTAGAAAATCTTAGCGAGAGACTCGTCATTGTCTGGCATTCATTGATAAAGTTTTGTAAGAAGAACGAAGTTATAATCAAGACAACAAAAGATCCTGCCTCACAACAATCAAGAAGAAGCGTTGACCCGAACGAGAGCATCGAAAGCATCGTTGATTCTCAGGAGGTGAGAGAAGATGATGCCGCACTCTATGAGCTACTGATGCCCGATCTTGTCAACTTGGTGGACTATATCAGACAGTTTGTCACGTATTCACATGAAAGATTGGAAAATTTCAAGGTTCCAGTTGAGAATTGTGAACTCATTTATCAGAATCTGATGAATTTCATGAGCTCTTACGAAATTGGGGACGATTCCGAACTCCGAAAGGTTAGAGATGTGTTCGATATTATACTCAAGGAAAATCTGTTGACTCTCAAGTTCAACTACTTCATTCCGCCAATTATCAAATGCTTGAAAGCTTTCGTGTTCCCGAACAATCCCAACCTCTTAATCAGTTATATTTCTGAGATAATCAATAATATAAGATCTCATTTGGAGGACGAGCAACAGATGGGTGATGAGATGATTGATACAGATGACGAGGCAAGAGTATTCAAGGGGCATACGGGTGAACTGTTGGAATGTTTACAAATGTACTATGCTTGTTTAGAGAATGTTAATGTAACCGAAGTTCCAGCCATAATGAAAAATCTCTTGAACTTCCTGTCATATGAGGTCATCAGCGATGGTTTCATGAAGGACTATAGGGTGAGAAGTTGGATGGTCGCCTGCAATGGTATAACCGCCTATCTGGATAAAGAATACGCCCACATGGGCAGCACAATGACCCTGTTGGTGGCCTCTTGTTTTGATTCTGCCTCACTAGAGATCAAAACTATCGGCTTTAAAAGTTTGGTTGATATAATGATACAACACGACGACTTAGATGTTCCCTATGATAGATTATATAGATTTCTGAATACTTCGCTAAGAGAATATGGAAAGTACAATCCAAAGACTATATCTAAGAAGGAGATGGACTTCATCAGTACAGTGGTCAAGGGGACCACAAAATTATATTACTTCCAGAGGTTATCATCAGCAGACCCACTCGCTCACTTGGTACTGTGGTGGTACCACCCTCGAACCCACTCAATGGTTAGACAATATATCGGTGTTTTCCTGCCGCTGTTTGTCAAGCAAGCATCTCAAATGAGGAAACCCATCGAGCAGTCTGTAGACGAGGATCCGAGTTGGATTGAGGAGATCTTATCGAATCTCTTCGTCACCTCCATCGAATATTTGCACTCTTACATATTGGGACCGGGTTCAAATATCATGGACGACAGTGACATGAAAAGTTTGATGAATTTCCTATGCAATTTGGTGCCAACAACTTTCCATCCCAAGGTAATGGAGGTGTTGGACGACAAAATTGACGATATAAGTGGCAAAGATTCGGGCTCGTCAGATCTGGTCAAATATTTAAAACGCTCAAAGAAGAATCTGATCGACTTGAAGGCTCAGCCACAGGCAGCTTCGGACGATCTCAAGCTAGAACCTCTGCTGGTCGATCAGTCAAGTATTATCCCCAATTAGATTAGATTGGAAAAATCCAGACAACCCACGCAAGCCGATGATCAACTGCCGGCCCCACTTTGGTGCTTGTGTGGCAAATACTGTCCAATACTAGATACTTTAATGTGATCTCCTATCTACAATTGAAAATATCTCGCAAGAGCTTAGAGCTTTGCCAATGACGAACCTGTGTTTTCATCTTGTGGCCCGAATTGATAGCTGTGGATCTGTGAAGTTTGCGGCGATGCACGTATAGGTGTGAGATTTTTCAACATTAGTACAAATGGTCTCATCATCTGTTCACCATTGGTATACTCTCTTACGGTTTTTTTTTTTAAGTCAATAAGACTGTTATCGATAACTGTTCGCGGTCCTACCGACCTCTGAAAGCGTCATACTTGTCCTCGTGGTCCAAATTGGTCAGCATCAGGTGGCCATTGGTGGTGAATCTCGCCGGTGACGACGAGACCACCTCGAAGAATTTCCCCCCATCTGCCTGCACTGCTCGATCCTTGACCTCGAACCCGTCTCGGCTGGTGGTCGTTCTATCCTTCAGTTGGCTCTGCTTGAACAGAAGGGTCTTTGCCCTGATTGGGTGCTGTGGCTCTGGCTTCACTTCACCTAGTCTAACCGGCTGCCTCTGGACACTGGCCGTCTGTCTTGTCGACTTTGGTTCGTCGCCGGTTTGTCTTCTGCTCACGATCTTCGGGCTCCTTCGAGGGTCGTTCGAGGAGGCCGCCTCGAAGAGCGAGCCGAGGTTTGTGGTTGCCGGAAGCGAGTGGCTTGGACCCACGATGAAGCTGGCGCCCAGCGAGTTCCGGTGGTTCGGGTAATCGTCGCCCTGGTTCCTGTAGATTGGCGACTCGAGCGAGGCGTGCGAGCCTCTTGGCGAGTGGTCGAAGAGGTTGGCCACGGAGGACAGACTCATGTACCGCGAATCGAGCTCCAGGGCCGAACTGGGCTGGGCTCTGTGGCCACTGGACGGCTGATGGTTTGCGGGCACCACACTGGCCAAGCTTCTGTTGCCTAGCGGCCCGCCATTGGCGGCCTCGCCAACTGTTGACTGTCTTTTGTCCAAGCTGACGGCGCTTAAATCGGCCGATTCGTGGGCCGCCTGGATGAGCTGGAAGCCTTGCTGGTGGCGCTGGTCTGGCTGGGAGCGAGTGTCTAGCGAGAGTCTGTGGGGCGTCAGTCTGTCGAGATTGTTCGCTTGTCCAAAGTGGTGCATCATTTGGTGACCTCCTGCAGCTGAGTTGTGCCCCAACTGTCCACTGGCTAACGGGCCACTGATTGCCGGATTGACGCTGGAGATTGCAAACGGGTTCAGCTGGTCCACCGAGAGCGCCGTGACCGAGTTGATGAAGTCCAGATTTATCGTGTTGGGCAGCTTGGGTCTGCTTGTTGTGCTTGTTGTTGTTGTTGAGATTGTGCTGCTGTTGTGCTGGCTGCTTTGGTCTAGAGGCAATTTCGGGCGCCCCTCGCTCTTTCCGACGGGCTGCTCGACGAAGCTGTGGCTCAGCTCGCGCGCCTTGTCCTTCTCGTGGCCACCATTTGGCACATTTAAAGGCGCCACACCTAGCCCTTCGCCCAGTCTAGCCAGAGAACCGTTCGAGCTTGCCAGCGAAGAGTTGGGCCCGCTCAACGAGGGCCACTTCTGCAGCTGCGAGACAAAGTCCTCCACCTGCCGTCTGGTCGAGTTGTTGCTCCCCCCGGCCACGAGCTGGCCACTGGCAGTCTCCGGCTGGCTCTCCTCGTTCTCCCTCCGAGTTCTGGCCACCTCGCCGGAAGTGTTCGACTTGGCGCCCTTGGGCCGCTGCTGCTCACTTTCGGCCGGCTCGTCGTACTTGACGTGCGAGTTTGGGGTCTCCATCGAGCCCCCAGTGGAATGGAGCACTTTCTGCTTTCCGCCAGAGAGTGTCTGCGGCCTCTGCAAGTGGCTTGATGGGGCGCCACTTTGGGACACATTGTGAGCAATCGGCAGGCCCGCGCTTGGCTCGTTGCTCTTCAGCTGTTCCAGCAACAGTTGTTGGCTCTTCAAACGGCGCTGGAATTTCTCCAACTCGCTCACCTTGTCCGCCCTCAAACCTCTGGTTCTGTTCTGCTCCGAGCTCACCAAGCGCTGCGCCTCGAAAGCTTGCTCGATGCTGGTCAGCGGAATGGAGTTCAAACTCTGGTCGCGCTCGTCCAAACTGCTCAGAGGGCCCACCAACTGTTGTTGGGGCTGCAGCCTGGCGCCAACTTGGGCCAACTTGGCCTCGCTCGTCTGCTTCAGCGAGGCCAACTTGGCCTTCTGGCGACTCTTCGACATTTGCTGCTGGACCAGGTCGCGCGCCAACACCGCCACCGAGTCCCTGTTGGAGGCCTGCTGCTGTCCAGCCTGGCCGGCGAGAAGGGCGCCGCCAGAGACAGAGACTGGGATTGGCCCAACTGGTCTTGCCAGCGAGGGAACCAGCGCGTCAATGCGGGCCAGCCGGGAGGTGAGGAAGTGGTCGGCGATGTTGGAGGGGAAGCTGGCGTCTAGGTGGTTGAGGTTGTCCATTCGGGGCGGCTGAGGAAGGCCGATGGAGTTTTGCATGGAGCGCAGGTCGTTCATCTGCATGCTCGAACGGTAGTCCTCCGGCATTCTGATCGACCGGAACACTGCCTGCTGTCTCGAGCTCTTGCTGGCGCCCTTAGTGCCCGCCGGCTCGGCGCCCGAGTCGCCCTTTTCCGCCGCCGAGCTCGAAGCTGGCGGCGCCTGCGTGGCGCCCGCACTCTTGGTGGAGCTCGTGGTGGCCGACGGTTGCTGCTGGTCGCCCATCGGCCCACTCGGCGCCCCACCGGCGCCCATCGGCACTCTGGGCTCCTGAGGCTCCCTGGGCGTGTCGGGCTCGCGCGGCCGCGCGGGCTCCTGCGGACTGGCCGGGTGGGCGTGCCGCTCGCCGCCCGCCTGGTCTTGCTTCGCCGTCTTGCTGCTCTGGGCTTGCTGCTGCTGCTCGGCCTGGCCATTGGCAAGCTCTGCTCGCTCCCCAGACTCGCCGAACTCCTGGCTGGCCCCCGCCAAGTGTTGCTGGTGGTGCGCGTAGGGCGCCTTCAGGCGGCCCAGCTGCGCCTGGCCGCCTCCCCCCTTGACGGCGCCCTCCGCGAGCTGGGCCGCGTCGCTGGCGAACACGGAGGACCCACTCTGGTCGGAGGCGGGCCGGAAGTGGTGCGGCGCCGGGCGGGCCGAGAACTGGGGCTCCGGCGGGGGCGGCAGCGAGCCGCTGGGGCCGCCGGAAGCGCCCGAGTCTGGCTCGCGCTGGCTGGCCGCAGACTGTTGTGGGGTGCCCCCTTTTGTGCCGCCCAGCTGGCCCAAGCTTGGCTGACTGGTGCTGGCGTGCTGCTCGCGGCCGAAGCCGAAACTGGAGCCACTTCTGTGCTCCTTGGTGAGACTGACCTTGTTGAGAGTGTCCACGAACTGGCGCATCGAGTGGTGCTCCTGCTGCTGCTGGTGGTGCTCCGACCTGTAGGAGCTCGAGGAGGAAGACGAGGAGGGCGTATTGCCAGATTGGGGGGCCCCTTTGGGCGTCAGGGGCAGCAGACTGGCGTAGGCGAGTGGAGCTAGAGGGTCAGCAGAAGAGGAAGTCTGGACAGTCTGGCCGTTGAGGCGTTTCAGACTGTTCAGGTGCTCCAGTTGGGCGATGCTGCGGGCGCGGTCCAGCGCCAGCTGCTGAGACTGAGGGTACAGTGCGTGGTCGTAGTCGTAGGGGAGAAACTTGCCGTTGAAGTGGGCCTGCTCGCTGAACTGGCGGTCGTAGGCGAGCACGTCGGGCCCATTTCGGGTGGGCGAGCCCGGTCCCAGTCTCGCGCTCGCCAGAAAGGTTCTGCCCACTGGACTTGGAGATCCACTTCCTGGCCAGCCGCCCAGCTGTCTGCCCGAAAGCTGCCCCTCCGGCAACTGTCTCGCCCTTTCCAGCTCGAGCCTCTGGGGCGCCGCTGG
>Ga0058701_10000806_pt1 | contig 21154 bp, 8 predicted proteins | sample AgamicOrMae_FD_97039 | JGI IMG/M metagenome (GOLD analysis project Ga0058701, IMG submission 97039) | Agave microbial communities from Guanajuato, Mexico - Or.Ma.e | ecosystem: Host-associated > Plants > Phyllosphere > Phylloplane/Leaf | place: Guanajuato, Mexico | collected 2012-06-04 | reverse complement strand
GGCAGTACTTATAAGCTAATAAAAATGCCAAAACTCTGTACATTCAAAGAAATTATTTCAGATCCATTGAGCACCGAGCTTGTAGCGAAGCAGAGCAGGCAGAAACCAGTGCAGTGATACAAAATAATTCGAAAAACACGCTCCGATTTAAATGTTAACGCTTTTCTTTCTTTTTTAAATCGACCAGTTGTCTAGAAACTGAGAAAAATTTGAATGTTGCAATGCTGCCACGAGACAATGCACAAATAAAAATTGACCTACCTGCCATAAACAACGTGTGGTAACAAAACATATGGTTAGTTTGATAGAAAAAGACCAAGTTGAGCCAATCAGAATAGTTTCATACAGTATATGATGCTAAATAAGGCAAAGGAAAGCAAAGTTTCCCTTTGAAAAGCAATCTCCATTCCAAACGAAAAAGGAAATTTCCTGAGAAACTAGGCTTGTACGACAAAAATTTAAATATTCATGTCAGTTGAAAAGCAATGACTTTCTCTGGTAAAGATTCTCTCCCCTTAGGTACTTTTTTTTAACAAGAAAATGAACTCTCTCCGGGGTGCCTACAGTTTTATTTCCTGGCTTCCATGTTTCCTTCTTTCCTTTAGTTCGTTGGCGAAAGCTTTTCTTTGCTGACGCATTTTTTTTCTTTCCAGGTACTACACCGGAAGAAGTGAAAGTGACATCTCAACGCCATGTAGGAAGCTTTCTATACAATACTATCTCATGTGAGATTGCGTAAATTCTGCCTGTTACATATACCTGTAATAAGAATTACGCGGTGGGCAAGTAAATGATACGACTAAAGATGTTTTGTTTACTGGTTAAGTATAGTTTTCAAATCAATATATTTCTTGAAAAATCGAGCGGCGTCAGGGAAAAATGTCAATCTGAGTTGTAAAGAATCAGCTTGCACTATTGTTTCTAAACCTCTTCTAAATCAATATCTAGCAATTCTTTTGTTTATTTCGAAAGGCAATTTGTAGAGGGCGGCGGTGACTAAACAAAGAAAGGAACTAAGGAGGAAAGAGAGGGAAGAAGAAAGGAAAGAAACTTGTAAAAACCTGACTACGTGCTCGAACAGTTTTTGATAAACTTTGCAACTAAACACGGGCTGAAGAAAAGTAAGAGTAGCTCCTCTTATATGCATTTGAACACCACTGAGGATGAGATGACATTATCTTCTAATTCAGTTTAATTTCAAAAGTATATCATGGTAAAGCGTGTGCAAACAAAACAGTAATTATCACACGCAGAATAGCAGGAAGCGTTGTTACCACAAGGAAGTCGATTAAAATTAAACGAGAGCTTATCTTAACAGGATGATATCAGGATGGAACGACGGTTCTCTCAAGGATGTACCATCAAACGAACATCTGTCACTTTTTACCCAGAAGCACAACAAAAATGTTTGGGATTCTGTGGGGAACTGAACAATGATTGGTTGTCAAACTACGATCAGAGAATTTTTAATTATATTGAATAAGCGAAAAAAATCAAAGATTTCAAAGAAAATTAGCAGTAATAATAATTACAGGTAATGAGAAAGAGTACGAATTCTTAAAAACACTTTTATTCAAAAGAGTGCAGAAAACAATGAAGAACCTCACAAACTGCACACCGATTCGATCATCCGATCACTAGAAAATCGATGTTGAAGTCGTTGGTGACGTCACAACTCATACGACTTATAAGTTTTGACGTCACAGGCCAATTAAACGTCAATTTTTTAGCGATCGGCTGATCGTATCTGGATTGTATCGGTTCGTGAGGTTCTTCATTATTTTCTGAGCTCTTTTTTGTGATAGTGTTATTAACAGTTTTAAAAAAATCATATTCCTCCCAATAAAGACAAAGACAATTCCAATCACAGTTCAAAGCGAATAACCCTTTGGACCACAGTTATTAAAGACATTGCGCATGAGGTGTTCTATTTATACGTGAATTGGTTTTCACGGCACAACAATTACCAGGCACCTAAAATAGTGAGTGATGGAATTCACAAATGTAAACGTAAAATCTAGCGGTATTTTCGTCAAAGATCTCTGCTCCAAAAATTCGTTCTCCGGGAAAAGGAACAGCTGATATTCCTCGAGATAGCCAAAACAACAGTCACTTTCAAGTATCACTCCGAAGAAAGCCAAATAAAAAATCCGAAGAGACTTTCTCGGTGAAGACTGCATGTACATGCTCAGCAGTCCTTTCCTCCTGTCAAGTCGCGACATGTCGCAGATGACTTTCGATCTTGACTGCTGCACAGACTACGTGGTTTCTGAATCGACCAATCCCAAAGAGGAAATTCAACTTCCGGCTGAAACAATAAGCGAAGCGCCCCGACAGCCAAATATTTGAAATGATATAGCCTTCAAACTCGCTAGACAGTAAAATCAACCGGCGGAAAATCATCTTTGTTTGTAGAACAAAGTTTTCAGGTTTCATCGATATCTAAGCCGAAAATCCACGGAGGAAATTCAGTAAGGCTGTAAAATTAGGCGGTCTTTTTTTTTTGCATACTTTAAAAAAAAGGTTCCTTTACTTCCACATATGATAAAAATTTAACACAAGGTATCCGAGTCGAAAAGTAAAGCTGCAGAGAAGCCGTCGTTCTGCCCACAGGTTCTGTGCTTTCAAAGGCCCATCTCTCTTCTTCCCTAAACTAACGGCGCGGCTAGGAACTTCAAATCCTAGCCTATGCCCAATTCTCAATCAGTGACATCAAGAGCCTCCTAGAAGGAGATTTCCTCCGTTCGCGATCATTTTTAAACGTTTTACCTTTTACCTCATTTCTCATCTCCAAGTAGATGACGGTGGAAATTTGGAAAATGTAGGACGATTCATAAGTGGGCAGCACGATAACCCTTTGGGTAGTTACTTTTTTCTCTGTGAACCGCTATCAATTTTAACTTTTTAATCACTCCTACCACTTCTACCTTCCTCGTCTTTATCAGGTAGAGGAAGAAATTTTCAAATGTGGAAGTAGAGTGCATCATCATGTTCGTTTAATGCGTAATATTTATTTCTCCGTTTCATTCCCACATCCCAATATCAGATATTTGAGCAACATTCCAAGGAAAATGTCTCAATTTTCGTTTCTTTAGGACTACTTATTAGGTTATTATGAACAAACTCTTCATGCATGAAGCATCAAATACTGTACATAGGTAAAAGCAAACAATTTCCGTTTAACTTCGTTACGCAAAGAACTCGGTTATGATATACGATTCTTAGTCTACGGACTTCCATTAAAAAAAAAACAATTACGCTTTACGCAAAACCTTAACTTGAATGATTTACCTAGAGGAGTGTTATCGTTAAGAAACCTCTTGGTGCCAAAATTAAAGCACGAACGATAAGGTTTATGACGATAGGTGCCAAATACAATGGATGTTTTATTTTGTGTGGTTTATCTGAAAAATTTTTCAGCACGTGTGATGCACGGGGCGCATTACAGAAAAATCTCCCTATCACTTTGTCAGTGCAACTTATCCTGCCCTTATCTTCGCAGAACTCGGTTGCAGGGCAAGATAAATACGGAAACCTGAGAATGTAAGAAAGTATTTGCATAAAGAGACAGAGTCGCGTGTGATAGTAGGCTCGTGCGATAGTGTCAATATTTTGTGAGCGTAAATCCGTACTTATGAGCATATTTCAGACATTTACTTCTGGGTGTTGCTATTGACCCGACCGACACGCATTAATAAATAGACACTTGAACTAACCTAATGTATTTAAAACTGGAGGTGACAAACGAACGGAACCTAACCTAATACATTTTAAATGGGGCAGTCGGGTCAATAGACACTCCCTTTCATTTCCACGCGCAGCATTCGACTTCGATCGCATTTTAGGAAATAGTTTAGGTATGTCCGTGCTAATTTTCAAGAAACAATTTTTGTCAATACCCAACATTTTTTTTGTCCTTATAAAAATTGCACGTCATCAACAACTCTTACTCCGTGTTATTGTCACCCGAGATACTTATTGGATGAACTACTAGCCTCCCTTGAGCTTAAGATTAGCAGGAATGCTTATTATTTTAAGAATAAACAACAATTATTTAGGATAATACATTTTCAAAAAATACACCTTTTCTTGAATCCCAGCACGATCCTGTCAATTTGACTGCATAATCTACGTCCTTGAATCGAATATTTTGAACTTGATCTAAATTAAGTCAGCGAGAAGTGTCAACATAAGCCCAAAGCTTTCAATAAAAACATCGATAAATTGAATCGTGTAAGGATAGTCAGCCACAAAAGAAACGTTAACGACATATCTTATAGACGATCGTGGCTTGAAACTCCAGGGGATGAACGCCAGAACATCAATTCGTGAAATTCATTTAAGCGATGTGATGTCGAAATCCGGGACTCAGACACTGCGTGCCGTATGGTTCCAAGCGATGGTGGTTGTGGGGGGTAGAAGGGAGGGGGGACGAAGGGAGGGGGGAGGAAGGGAGGGTGGAAGGGAGGGGAAGGAAGAGGAGAGGGAATGTTTCGGGAGGGAGGGTCGACCATTTCATCGGAGAGTAACTGCAACTTCAACGCACGCTCCAGACTAAATTTACTTCTAATGTCATAATCAGGTAGCGGAACAACTTCAAATCTCCTTTAAGATTCAGATTAAAAACTTCGTTCTCTTGGTCTACCAGTAGCAATAAACGAAAGCATTGCACGGCTTTTTTCTCGCCTTCGTCTATTTCTGGAACGAAATATTTAATTCCCCCCCCCCCTGGCAGTAAACTCACAGTAACTCACGTTGGATATGAAGGTTTACACTCTCTTAGGGTACTTACGCGTTTCCTTGATTATGCCACCCTCACGGATACAATACAATATTTCAGCTACTCGTAGACGAAGTTTCAATACGCTTTAACTTCATATTAAAACGCAATGGATTGCCTTACGACAAGTGTTACACAAGACAAGAACGTTGTAAGTGCATTAAAAAAAATAACAGAGGAAAATGCCGTATCTGTTTTTATTGTGAATTAAAAGTTTCGTTTTCCGGAAGTTAATCCTCCCGCCACTTAGCGAAACATCGTCTTTTGTCGTTCGTAAGTCGCCGCGACTTGCCAAAGTCCACAAATCAGAGTCCCATTGGGAGACAGTGTCGATGAGATTCTGTGATCGAGCATGAATAACTGACCGCAGATCACCCGGAAGGGCAGATAGGAGTGAAAACGTGTCCGGAATACAATTTTCACTCGACAAAGAGGAGGGAAACCGAACCGGAGCGTTAAATCTCTTGGCAAGCCACAAGCCACTTCCCTACCGATATATGCGTCTGTTCACGTTCGCATTTCACAAAGCCCAGTGTCATGCGCTTATAACGTTGCTCAGGATATTCAGCGGATAGATACGTTCGCTGTACTACAAAGAATTTGTTTGTATGTTGACCTCCTCTAACGTAAAACTTCAATTGAAATAAACTAAAATTTCAGACGTTTCCAAAATGTTGGCAGGTGTTATTCGTAGTAAAATTCATTGCGTAATTCATACGGTATAAGGTTCGTGATTTTGACAGTCAGCGGTGGAAAGATGCAGCAAACAGATAAAGCAATAAGTTGAAAATTCAAGTAAGACATTTTTGCAGAGTTATTGTGGGCGAAAATTTTGAAACATATTGAAGCGATTCTTTTGCGGTTATGTTGGCAATACTCAGTGTGCCCCCTCCATGACGCACGGCCAACCAATCACGAATCACACCAACCGGTTTCCCTCACCAACGCCTGGGTGGCGGATTTCTCATCGACGTTAGGTGTTCCCAGAGTTTCGGTAACAGTGGGATTGTTCTGTAAACATACAATCAAACAATAAAGCTCTAAGTTTTGAGGCTGTGGTGCAAGTATAGCTTAAAACAAATTGTTCTTTAGTTATCGCCCATGTATTAACGTTATTAATCATGTTTTCGGGTTTACTACCTGTGCTGTGTCAAGGGGTAGGCCTACACTTTGCGAAAGACAGAACGATGAGATTGAGGGGATAACGTGCTCAACATATCCTCCAGGAAAGTTATTGAGCGATGCAATTAATTACGGTCTGCACGCCATCTTTTGAGAAATATTGCGCGCGAATTACTCCCAGAATGAGCACCAAACTTACAGTAAGTCTCGTCAAAAACTCCTGCTTCTGCCAAAACAAAGTAGGAATCAAAGCTGAATAAGCAAAAAGGTCTAATCCATTTCATCCAAGAGGACTGTTTCCGACCGAATGCAAATATTTACTCATCGACAGAAAAAAAGTCTCAGTCATTTCCGTACATTTTAAGTAATTATGTCATATCGACCACATAAATATCGGTTTTATAATAAAATTAAGTAAAATTCTGAGCCATGGCATGTAAAAAAATTCCTCTAATTGTTCGTCAAAAAGTGATTCTTAAACATTTTTAGAATTACTTAATCCTACGGGCGAATAGTCTATCTCGAGAGTGTCCGGCACGTTCTCAACATGCCTAAAAAACAAAAGATTCGCGGGAAGAAATAAATATAAGAGTACTGGTATTTGAGAGTATGCTTAACGAGCCGCTTCGCGAACTAATCCGCAGTAACCTAAATAAGTATCTTCAAGGAAAACTTACTTCCCATCGATTTTTAGCGGTGTAATGGAACCATAGTAAATCCCATTTGAATGCATAGAACTGTCACAGCCCATTTCTCTGGCCACATGACAAATCGCATTTTTACTTATGCGAGGGGTTTTCGTCGCGATACGAGGCGTATACTTTTTTTTCGGAAACAAAATATTTCTATAAAATAGGATTCGAAAGTGCAGAGGTAGCCAACCAGGTGGGAAGAGAGATGGGGCGGCTCATGGGACGACAGGGGATAATCGAATGCAGCGCCACCGTGGATGTCTCTGTGCCAAACTGATTGAATATGGTAGTCCTATGGGCAGAGGAGTCCACATGGTCAGCTCGCAGAGCATCTAAGTTCATTACTATGGCGGCCATAGCGAATCTTTCTTTTGATTTGGTCTTAAAATAATCGTATACCTCTCTGGATTGTTCTGTTTTTGATGAGAGCTCTGATGAGTTGATCAATTATTTTGTCACCTGGCCAATCAGTTCCTTTCAAAGGCGCGGATCGCTTAAAAAGTGAGAAGACATTCAATACAAAAGTTTCGTAAAGAACTTTTTTTTTGAGAAGGCGTCAAATAAAGACATTTTCCTCCGTCATTTTTATATTTCCTGGAAATAAGAAGACCTAATGGTAGATCAAGGTTGTTGACAGTACAACCACTTTAGCTATGAGAGTAATTGAAATGGGTACTCTAACGGTACGTCAAAGAATAGCTTGGACATATGACTGTATCAGCCCTGCTTCCAAGAACTTGTGTATAAAATTAACGACACGAAGTCACATATTTGTCCCATGCTGAGCAATCTCTTTGTCGTCCCTCTGATTTCAGTAAACGAAAAAACAAAACATATCTGGGGATTCATGTATTTCGCCATAGACGAAATACAAACAATTTTTGATCAGCGTTGACTTGTCGATCAAAAACAAGAGAGACATTGTTCGGACAGACAACACGATCAAGAGAGAGAGAGGAAAAACGATGGCTGTCTTCCACTTGATCAGTCCTGTCTCCAGCGTCTTCCATTTTTCCCCTTTGAGAATTCCTTTTTCCTAAGAGGGATTTTTCCCGCGGCCACTACGGAATAGTCCGGATACCATACAAACAAACCGATCCGAAAGAAACCAACATTTTTTAAATGACGGTCCCAAATCACATAGGTACCCAGAATTCGTTTGTTCACAGTAGGTTTTCGTGCCACTTAATACCATCTCATTTCTGTAGGTCAGATTTTCTACTTTACGTGTTTAACTTTTGACACCACACTATCAACCCGCTCACCTTGGTGACGAGGGATAGCAGAACACATGTGGGAAATCTAACCTTTAAAACCAAGTCTCTTGCCTCTGCTTTATTTTAAGTATTTTTTCCGTAGTTAAATTAGTGGAAGTGCATGACGAACACCGTTGAAAGAAACCAATAGAATATTCCGCGTGGTTTTCCGCAATATCAGCCGCGTGAACTAACCTTCAGACCAGGTATCGATATTCAGACTAAAAGTACCCAATCACACGATTCGTTAATAAATGTAACGATTTCCTATTTCCACTAAGCATTTTATAGGTCACCTAAGTAGCATTTCCTTTTATTACGAGCTACTTTTACCAAAATAGAGTCATACGTTTCTCGATATTTGCCAATACCCGTTACTGCGTCCCCCTTTATGAGGGTAAGCCCAACATCTGAATCACCAAGTACTCTCTAACAATCTCCTCTCTAATATTGACTCGCTTTGAACCAAAATTAATTCCGAGAAATGGTTGATTTTCATTCAAATATAGGAGGAATTCTCTTAAAGGACGACTTTGTCACTCTTGACCTAGTCTATTGTTTATTATGTACCTCAAGTTACACTGTAAATGTTTAAGGTCGCATTTGTATTTCTTGTGTTCCACCTTTACTCGTCAAAGTAGTCGACGCTTAAACTCATCTGAACACCGCGGTTGTATGACTTAATTCGTCAAAAAGAAACGGAAGATCAAACCCGGGTGGAATAAGGAACGGAAAATGCAGCTCATGAAAAATGTATCGCGGAAACTAATGAAATAGCTATTGAAACAGTTTTTGCACACATCCCTTGCAGGAATCAGGATAAACGTAAGTGTGTACTGCAAAGGGTGGGTGAGTTCATATACAGCAAAACGTGGTGGCCTCCAAAAGAAATAATGTATCAATTTGTCTTGAACCTATGATCGGGCGTAGAGTATGTTTTTGAGCTTATTCCCGAAATCTATCTCCTAAATAGTTCCAAATTACAGTCCAGCTTACAGTCCAGTTAGTTTTCCTCCTGATATACACAGTACGATAGACAAATATTCCGTCCGAGATATGTGTTTACTAACTTGTAAGCATGTGTGTTTGTTTGTTTTATTTGGTATGTGTGGGTTACGTAAGCTTTCCTAGAAACTGCAGACTTCTGTGGTTTCTTGACTTGCGCTTAGAGAGAGTCGAAGTGGAATTCAAATCGAGAGTAGTCATCTCTAGCCTAAAGACCGGGAACCCCGACAGATATATACGTTGCTATCCATTATCTGCATGTCAGGGATAGTTATCTACGCATTTACGAATATAATTACAGGTATTCCTACAATGATATCTGCGCTCAGGTATGCATGCGAATATCCATTGTACTAAAAATCGGCGATTAAAAACCAAATGTTTCATATATAAGGTGAATATCCATGAAAGAGTTTTAGATAACCATTGCAAATGTTGAAGAATTTTTTTGAAAGTAACCACATACTTCTAATATGATTGACGTTAAAATATCCATAAAATCAATATCGATATCCATTAAAAAATATAAATATCCATACTATGTATGATAGAAACAGGGGTACTCTAATTTGTCCGTGTGCCCTTAAAAAGAACATTAGCCTCAAAAAACTGAAAGGGACCGCGACAAGAGTTTCATGTAGATGTACCACCATTAGTTCTTTTTATTTTTATATTTTATCGGCGTCAATATTCGGTCCACTTTAAGACAAAAATGAGATGAATTTCCCGGAGATTCGTAAAAGAGGACAAGCCCTTAAGAGACACTCGGTCTCGCCAATCAAAGTAACATCAAAGATACTTGAATCAACAAAAATCACTCTCATTAAGAGAAGTTCATTACTGTTGTAGCGAAGAGCGAAAAGTGAGAAGTTGGAGAAAGGCCCCCAGCCTGCTGGACTGCTAAGACCAGAGAGGAATTTCTTACACAAGAATTCGAGTGAAAGGAATTTCAGATGCTGGCCGAATTTACAGTGGTAATTTAAAAGAAAAAAGGACAAAGTGCCAAAGCTCGTTAAGCTTTTGCGATAATTTTCCCTTTACTGTAATCTGAGAAGACGTTACGCAAAACTTAATGGGCCATATTTTCTTTTTGACGTCAACATCCTGAACCAACCTTTTTTGTGCGACATTTTATCCTGGAAAATACTGATGTAGTTTCATCTAATCTCATGTTTTATTCGTGCACATTTTTTTTTCTTTTTTTTTAAGAGGGGAAGCCTTATATCTAAGTCGGCAAAGGAGTGAGATGACCCTCGCATGTATATTGGTTCGTTTGGAAGATGGACCTACCCGAAATAATCACACAAAAGAGCTAATCCATAGCTTCCCTTTCACAGGCGTATCTCAATAATTGACTAGAAAACACCTGATCAAGAATTTGACTTTCAAATCGGCGATACACCGGTCTAGTTTTGACTTTGCCAAATTAAGAAAAGTTACGACAACCTGGTCTTGAATTTCGAGTCATAGCTAAATTGAATAATGTTATTTCTATACCGTTCTTAAAATACATCTTTTTGGTACCATGAACTGTAAATTGAAAATATGGCATCAGCTTATGGGTCCCGCTATGATAAAATATTTTTTTACAACACGAAGAGATTAACAACATACAACTGCGAAGTTTAGGCTATGAACAATATAACTGCTCGACGTTTAGACTAAACTGGGTAAGCTAAGTTTAACTAGGTTATGTTCGCTTAGGTTAGGTCGTGGGCCCTGTGCGTTGCTCAATTTGGCACATGAAACTGGGCCGTATATTTTTGACTCGAGTCGCTCTCAAAACGTTTCTTTATAAAACAAATGCGTTAAAAAATGTCAAGCTCTTAAAGAGTAAGTGATATTCCCATATATGCGTGACCTCCTGCCCCTCCCTTTGTTTGTTGGAGGTTTGTGCATAATTACGAGTTTTACAGTCGTTGATTTGAAATCACGCAAGTCCTTTTAAAAGCTCCAGTATTTCCGATAAGGCTGAAGCTCGGGTGTTGATAATTAAGAGAATGACAAACTGATCATGATCATTCATCTGGATAACGCAACGGGCGGTCAACTGTCAACAAGGATTATCGATCCGACAATTGCAAAAGTTTGATAACTCGGAGATCGAAAAAGAATGTGTGAATCCAACCAACTGATTAACCGCATCTCCCCCCCCCAAAAAAAAACAATGATGTAGGATTTAATGGACAAAGGCTTTTAAAGGTTACTGATTCCTATAGAATAGCCATCGATAAGACAGAGAGAGACCACAGACAAAAATTAACAGCTCCGCTTTTAAGTTTCATAGTGGATTATTCATCCATACCCTTTGGTTTTGTAATGATTCAGTCACGATAATGCGTTCCCCCCCCCCCAAAAAAAAACTGTAGTGCCAGTGGAATTTCTTCCTCTCGAAAATAACTTTTTTTAGTAGCCTGCAAAAGAAATCCCTCACATACTTACACATTTTATAATATCGTTTTCCCCACGTCAGATAACATATGTAATCCTCAAACTAGACGGCATGACCATGCAATATCCGTGTATTCACCGATGTCCAAGCACTACCCAATGCAGAAAAATCAATTCACTTAAAAATACTCGAAAGGACATCCATGGAGCATATGGCATGGAAGCAAAGGATATCCATTCGTGTCTTTTTTGAAAGGACTGGATCGTTCCGCATGGATATTGCATGGACACTTCAAGTCGGGAGGCTTCCAGTTGCGAGACTAAAACAAAATTTCATACCTCGCCCGCTTATTCGTAATCTGAATTCATCTTGGAAAATGCTTCAACTTAGTTCCGCAACTATTTGTTTCTTGGAGTTTCGGCAGGAGCGCCGGGTGCGCAGCAATGCCCAACCCCGTCTTATGTTATCATTCTGGTTGTACACTTTCCCTCCAACCATTGCACTATTTAGTCGCCAGTGCCAAATCTTTCTCATTCGCAAAGCTTTAAGGAGAACTGATGAAACAAGAGCCATGTACAAAGGCCCATTCATTTGCTATAAAGTTTTGGAAAAGAACGCTCGATTTCGCTTAATATGGACGGCGTTTCCTCGTTGCTTATAAGAAGAGCTATCTATCCTTCGAAAAAAAAAGAGTTTCGTACAAAGACTGAAAATTCAAACTAGATGGCGTTACGATAGAGGTCACGTCAAGTTAAGCTCACTCAGGTGAGCTAACAAAAAGAAAGGTCTAGTTAAGGATGGGATTACGTTGTCAGAGTTGATTATAAGTTGGCTTTTGGGGATAAGTGAGCTGGGGTTGGTACTTGATGGGGTTTGAGGTTGAGGTCAAGGAAGAAAAGAAAAGATGGGTAAGAGCAGATGAGGGGCGAGTAAACCCAAGATGAGGTGAGATATTGTTTCACGCTAACAGTAAGTTTGAATCAGTGAGTGTATGAGATTCAGTGAAAATTTTACTGAATCTCAGAGAATCTCACTGATAAAAATGTATAGTTGTTCAACGTTAGATTAGGTAATTCTCGTTTACACGAGGTTATGGGGCCAATCAGTGGGGAAACCTTCATTCTGGCTACAAGTAATAAAATAATGAGTATTAAAAATTGTTCGTGTGGTATCGACAGGGAATGGTTGGTGGGATCTATATAAAAGACCTTTCATTTTTTAGTGAGGGGCACGATTGTTTATCTTTTTCTCTCTCTTTTTCATCCCACCTTCCTCCAAAAGCAGAAATTTCGTGCGAGTCGCTGCATGTATGGATAGCTTATGTCACCCGTTGCTGACTGATCACATGGTCAAGTTTGATAAAAGGTCATTTGGGAATTTTTATACAGTTTCATTATGTTATAAAAAATGTCACTAGAATCCTTTTATTTATTACCTTAACATTTTCACAGGTCGAATACCCACCTATAGCCTAATAAAATTGCTTAAATAGATAAAGGGTTAAAATCAAATGTTTGGGGCACTATAGGGATCTTTTCAATTATGATGAGTAAGTGAACGAGTAATATTGCTTTGGAAAAAAAGGTTACCACCAAACGAATGTATACTCAAATTAAACTCAGGCAAAAATTCGGAAACAACTTTGCTACACAAAATCCACCCCAATGAGATTCTTCCATTTTTATATTGAACACTCGTAATTAGCATGAGCCCATGAGATAGCATTTGTGGATCAGTGAACAGTGACTGAACCAAGCTTTTCGCAATAATTTTACGGACTGAAGCGGAGGGGGTTGAGAATAACGAAAACGAAAGCAAAACTGGAATCGCAGGCATCTAATTATTGAAAAAAGATCCTTTGCGCCTTTATGAAAGTCACGCGATGGAATTACGGCCGAGCCAAGATGTTTACGATATCTAAAATTGCATGGGGAAATACCGGCATTGCGAAGTACACATGCTATGGTTCACACCATATGTAGGCTAGCTTACGGTTCGTGATAAAAAAGGAGCCCGGCACCATGGCCGGCTCAAACTACCCACAAAACCCATCGTAATTCTATTTCAAAGTCCTTTAAATACGTAACAATGCGTTATCTTTTCAAAAGAGGGACTGTGCTTTTTTCTTTTTTTTTTTTCTTTCGCACTTTAAAAAACACGCTATGGTTCTACATACCACAAGATTTAAACACCCAAACATATGTTTTATGTCGATTTCAGGATGCACTTTATCTACAGTATATGTATCTGTCCAAAGTCTCATTCAAATCTCAAGCAAATTTCACAGCTGAAAATGAAATAATACAGTGACAAGATTATGTGCTTGTTGAGCTAGGGATGGTTAGGTTATGTCGAAGCTTAGGTAATCGGATAACGTAGGCTAGGTAAAGTTCGTTTATTTTTAGGTTAGATAAGGTTACGCTGGCTGTTAGTTTTAGATAATGCTATTAGACGTTCGATTACTATAGCGTAAGTCAGGATAGGTTACGTTTAGGCTTTACTAAATTGAGTCTTTGGCAAATACCGCTGTCAGGCTTTTCTCCGTTAGAACGGGGCGTTCCACAAAGCAATATGCATGAGACTTGTGAAAGGCGTCCTTGACCTTATAATAAGAGGGCACGTTTACAGCGTTGTAGTCTTGGATGGGATTTAAAAAAAAGAAGTCATCAATTTAATGTAGAAACCGTTGCATCCGGGACGTAGCCAGGAATTTAAATAGAAAAGACAAAAGGGAGTTTGCGGTTCAAGGGCTTCTGCCTCTGGAATGAAGCTTTCAAGTGTTTGGTGACGCCGCCTATTGTATTTGTGCAGACGAATATTTCTGCGTAAATTTGTCCTAGGTCGTGGGCAAGCCGCTGGAACAATGGAAAGCAGGAACCCTTCTGTTCTCTCTCTCTTTTCAGTTGCGATTTAGGGTCCCAGGATATCGTCTTCACACCCACACACAAGACTTTCCTCGGCCGGAGCTCGTCACACAAAGGTCACACATCTTTGTTTTCCGCACCGCTGAGATAGGGTTGTTATGGGTTCAACGCTGAACTACACGCCGAAGATTTGGGGGAAAATTGTGTGAATGGAATGTTGATTGATTTAGGATGTTTCACAGACTTAGCTACACTGAAAAAAAGATTTTGTAATACCAACAAAATCATCTCTTAAATTAGGGATAACAAAAATATTTTGTAAAAACAACAATATGTTTGGGTGCAGCAACAAAAATTTTATTTGTTGTCCCTAGTTTTGTTGCCGTAACAAAACCATTTTTTCCGTGTAGTCAAATTCACAGTTGTACAAAATTGACATGTTTAAAAATCTGGAACGCTCTAGAAGCTATAACATTTGACTGAGCAATCAATCAAGATTAGTTGGCAGCAAATAATTACAGTTATTTTAATTTTCCAACATTGTCACCACTGCTGATTTGACTCATTTTTCACTAAATTAATGTGCTGTTTTTGAGGTTTTTGTCAGATATTTTTCTTTAACGACGGTAAGATAATGTTTTTGTCTCAATTTGTTCATCTTAGCTTGATCAATCATGTAGAATGTTTTTTAAATAAACTTATCGAGCGAAATTTCTCGTCAACTGTAAAAAAAACTTGGTCATTATGGTACACGTCCATATATAACGCCACGTAATACTTGCTATCTTTGGATGCCTACTAAGAAGTTAGGACGGTGACAAGTCGTTTTTAGTGGTCATGTGTGTTATAGCATCTTAGCAGTATTTCTGATTGATAAAAAGAGCCTGTTATCGGCACCCTTTCGCTCGATGAAACAACCTTAAATACTGCGATAAAATGGACCATGTGGAGTTCTAAAATCGATAAAATGCATTGAGAAAGTAGGATTTCCTCAGATGATGTGATAGCAGCTGGATAATTTGTTTTGCTACAGTACTAGAGTCCTGTGCCTCAGAAAAAAACATATTTGTTTCCGCTCAGTATTTCCGAATTTTCTAAGGCATTTAGGTTTGGCTGAGGTAAAGTAAGTAGACTCTTCAACTACCAACAGTCCGAAGACCACGATGACTCCGCACGGATGAGGGCAACGGAAGGGCGGTAGTTTATCTAACTGCGTCACTGCGCTTCCGCCCTGTAGACGTTAATGGCTTTTTAGGAAATGTAATCATGGAAATATGGCGATTGTTATTCCGACTCGATATCACTTCACTAGAAGCTTTCGCTTGTTCGGATTAGGTGCTATATCTCTCACCGCTTAGATGGGGAAACATAATTTCCGAAAAGTTCTCATGACTCGCTGGTAAAGTGTACCAAATGCTTAGCCATCCTACCTATCGTTGCTAGCATGAGGGAAAACACATTCGTTAATGTCCCTCTAATTTACCTTATTTAGGATTTTTTTCATAAAAATCAGTGAAATGTACCTATTTTGGGTTGTTCTAGACTTGTTTTGACTACGATGGTATAAAATATAAGTAAGGCAATTCCGTCTGGTTTTCAGGATAGACCCATATCAATGGCCATATAAGACGAAAGGGTCAGTACTGCGAAAGCTTCACAAAAACTATTAAAAATATGTAGTCCGAAAAAACACGTTATTTCAGCACTGATTTCAAATCAGGAATTGTTTAAGTAACTTTTTAACTAGTAGTACCTATATTCTATAAAAAGATTTCTGGTGTTATTACAATTAGCGAGCCGTCTATGGGGGCTCTCTACGACGTTTGATACAGCTACTCTAGCGCCAATAATAATTTTCAGAAATCACGGCACATGATATAGAATTTCTCGAAATTTACCGATTCTCTTCACTATTCAAATACCAGTACGCAAGGAAATATTTCGTCTAGAAAAAGGAATAACTACGCTAAAAGCCACTGTGAAGGTATTGACTTGTAGCTCCACTTGCAAAAAGGCTTTCAGCATGTCGAACCACGACACCCCGGAAGAGCGTTGTTTGAACAACTCTACAAAAATATAGTTTTACGCCTGCCCCATTCCGTTTTTCGACTTTCTCGCTCACTGGCTTTCCGCTTGCCTTGCTGGGACATGCTTATCCCCGTCTTTCTACTAAAATCAATGCATAAGTCTCCCTTCTTTCAGCCCGTCTACACTGTAAATTTGCAATGGGTTTCGATGCGACCTACCGTAAAGTGGGGCGAGTCTGGACTGGCGGGACGAGCTGGGACAAAGTTCAGACCCTAAAAAATAGACTCACCTGCATGAGCAGACTTTTTGATTTTCGGAAGCAGTCCGGAGAAGCATTGAAAACTCCCTCTGCACCACCGAAAACTCGCCCGTGCAGTCGATTCTCTGTTCTAAACTTCGTCCCAACTCGCCCCGCCAGTCCCAACTCGCCCCACTTTACGGTACCTTCCGTCAAAACACTATTAGACTAGCGGAACCAAACTCAACTGAACCTAAGTGGTCCTGTGACGTAATTTTTCATGGTGTAGCGAAAGATTGAGCTAGAGTAGATTGCGAGGGAAACTTTCTCGGTTTTGAAGGGAGGATGTTCCACCTTTATGATCCCACCTTGAAAATTCATGGCTGAAGCGTTCGCTTCCAAACCCATGTAGTTCACAGCCAAACATTGTATCGAAGTGTTTCTGGATGGAGCGAGACCCTTTATGACCTGTAAAATTAATCTGTCTGCTTGTGAAGTTGCAGGTGGTGAAACTGTCAAGCATCTCACGTTGCAGCGGAGCGGTCGCCTTAGCTGCATTTAACATTACTGAGAAATGCCAATAAAAGTTCCAGAAAACATTTCGTTGAACTGACTTTACCGGTCAAACAGTGACTTCGCAGAGGCGATGTGTTGAGAGAAAGACGTTTTAAGAAAACATGTCACTAAGTTGCCCTTCTACAAAACGTCGCAAAGTCCTTTAACCCACTACCACCCAACGATGGCGTTCGGAAACAGAAAAAAATATTTTAGAGGATCTTATAGTTCAGTATTGTCAAAATTCAAAAAATATCATCCCTCTGGAAACTTGAAATTTAAAAAAAAAAAGTTTTTAAAAAATAGACATTTTCCAAAGCTTAAAACTTCGTATTTTCATAGAAAAAATCCCTCCAATTTTTATAAATCTAAATTACACTGCAAATACTTTGGGCTGTTATGGATTGATGATTCTGATCTGGATACGGGTTGGTGAGCCATTACTGAGGATAAAATAAATACATTTTGTTTAGTTACTATAATAAGCTTTTAAAATATAATGAAAAAACGCAGTTTTTTTATTATTTTTTTGAGGGGGCTGGAGTGAGTAAATAAGAGGATTTGTATTTTGTCTGAGAAATGTTTTGGGTGGTAAACGACACAACGAAGATGAAGGCACTTTAATCGGTTTTACATTGCTCTGAGTTCACAGTAAAAACAAACCTCTGTTTAAGATAGTTCCATACCTGTTTTAGATGAGGTAGAACAAGTGAAGAGCGCTGAATTATATTTTAGGATATTTTAATCTATAATCATATCAAAGGAAAGTTCCGAACCGAAAGCTTCCGATCGATAAATGGTCATTGAAAAAAGTACTTCAGAACATAACCGAGTAAGACGCTTTTCGATATTTTACCTTCATCCCCATTACATGTGTGAGATTCAAACAGGGGAATTGTTTTATGTGTTGTCTCGATGTTTTCAGAAATTTGATATTATAGTTTGATGAGTTAAATCGTTTTTGCAATACAATATGTTGCTCTGAAAGTTGTTCCATTACTTGAACAAAACTTGCGAGATTGCTTTCTATGCTGCCATCTAGCAGCTCTAGGCAAAACTACTGAAGTCCTCTCCACCCACAGCTGTTAAAAGAAAAAATCGAACGTCGGTACTTCCTGCGCTATTTTACGTTAAGGAAGTATTCAACACTTTTCAAGTCTGTTTTTCTTTCCGACCGTTAGGCTTTCAGATACCATCTTCTTTAGCTCTTTTTGCTGTCTCCAGGAAGTAACTTTCAATCTCTTCGTTTCCGACTTTACAATCAATCACGTCAGACATACATTCTTGAAAGAAAAAAATGAAATAATTAAATTGGTTTGAACAGTTGTGTTTCCTGCATTAAAAAATAATAATAATCCAGGGTTGTTCCACTTTCCGCCGCTAGGAAAGATAAAGACGTGACTTAGCGACCCTGACCTAAAAATTTACTATAAGTAAATCGAAATTAAGGGAATTTCGGTTGTTTGATTTTCACATAATACAATATTTATTATACCTTCAAATGAATATAGAACGGTTGTGATACATTTGTTGTCGCATGTCAACCAAAGATTTCCTTCTTCGGAAAAGTCTTCTCTCTTCACAATAGAACCTGTTCGAGTATTATAAGGTATATTTATCTTTGAAGGCTAACAAAAACTTGCTAAAAGGTGGTTTACTTACAACAATAGGATAGCCGCGAGTTACCGCTACGTTGTCCAAAAGAGGCGATAGCTGTAAGATTTAACATAACCCCAATCGGTTTCCCATGATCCTAAATTTCAGGTTTCAAAGTCTGCATACCAGACGTTATGAAGTTCATGTAAAGCTGCAATCGCTCTTGTCTCCGTATTGCAGGGCGAAGGCAAAAATGGTGAAAGTAACATTCGGAGCAGGGTAGATGGGTACCTAAAAACGATGTCATGGTAAAATATTTCGACGTCAACTTTCAGAATTATTTCGCAACAGCAGTCCCCGCATTGCGAGACCGCTGTGTAAGTATCAGAATGGTAAAAGGAGAGTGGATCGATAGAAGCGCGAGGCACGAGCCAGCTGATCTTGTCAATCATATCCTTATGGTTTACCTCACCTTGCTCAAATGGTTGTGAGTAATTTTTCTAATATAAGATTATACCCGGGTTGAACGAAAGGGTACGAAATGCATAACCTTCACAGAGCAATTTACTTCATGGAGGAACAATATTCACACCGAAGGAAAAATGGAAACTTTTACACAGAAAAAAAAATGTTGTTGAAAACACAGACAATAGGACTCAGCACCGCGTTAGATTTATAAAACTTCTATTTTGGGTTCATAAACGTGAGCAGCGCAAGCGTGAGCAGCGCAAGCGTGAGCCTGAACATTACTCGATTTTATTACCCAAGTAACTGAAATTGATGCTGTACAGCATCTCTGGTTAGACCACAAAAAGAGCAAATGCCATTCTGATTCAGTCATTATTTTTGACGACGATTTTTTTTTTTAGTTTCCTTTTTTTTAGGCAAATGTTTTTACAGCAGTTTTGTTCTCCGCAAGAGTTTGAGTGAATTATTTATCAGATGGGTACTATATAACCACACGTTAGAATATTTAGTGGTTAGAGTTTGCTAGAGGAAAAAATTCACTCCTAAATTGTGAAAATTGGGCCACTATTTAGGAGTGGATTTTTCCTCGTGAAGCAGTTGTTACTACTAATTTTTTTAGCGTGCAGCTCATTATAAAAGAAAAACGGTCTGAAGAAATCACATCTTTTGAGACAAAACCGCGACATAGTTTCGTGAAAACAACCTCGCTACCTTAACTCTATTTTTGGAAAAGTGGAAACTCGACGTCAACCATTTCCTGCAAAATAACACCTTGAGGGCTCCGGTGTCCATTAGAGAAAACGGAACTCGTTGTTATAAAAAAAATATTGAATGGAAATAAAAAAAAAGAAAGGAAAAAAAAAGAAAACGCCGCGGAAGAGAGTGTCACCATGAGTATGATAAAGCTAAAATACATCGAATTTCAGTTAGTTGTTTTAAGATTAGCCTACCAATAATCGTATCGACTGACCGCTGTCTGCCTCATTTTTTAATTTCGAATTCTCAGATCCTGAGATCCACGTTTCGCGCTGTCTGCCTCATTTTTTAATTTCGAATTCTCCGATCCTGAGGTCCACGTTTCGTCACCAGATAGAAGCCTGAATATACGAGAGAGGAGGCATTTAGGGTGCAAAACCATAGGTGCCGCCATCTTGTTTCCTAAGTTTCTCCGTAAGCTACAATGCATTTGACTTTCGCATAAGAAACAAGATGGCTGCCCAATGCCCCTTCTCTACTATATCCAGGACTCGAACCTGATCAAGCTGAGAGGGCGACGCGCAAGGTGCTCAACCACACTAAACACAGATGAACCTAATCTACAAAAAACCTAACCCACTCCTGATGTATCGATCATGACGTGATGAAAGCTTGCACAAGGGGCGGTTCACTGAGGAGGTAGAAAATACAAGCCTTCAACAATGAAATGCACATCAGTGCAGCGTCATTCGCGTGTTTTATGTCATTTCTAGTGAAGCAATGATTCTCATGAAACTAGACTATCTTCTCACTTCTTTTTTTTCGGTTTCTTTCACTGCGTAATGAAGCATTTCTGAGTGCCCACTAAAGGTGCTTTATGGCACTTCTCAATTCCCTTGGAACGTAATACAAGGACACAACAAGCAATACAGAAAAAAAACAAATCTGCTGGATGAGAAAATTTTATTGCACCACGACGAGTTATGGTATTGAACTTTTTAATTAGTCGTATGAAATTATTTTTATGCTCCCCAAATACATGGGGAAACAACGCGTGATATTTTTAAAATTGTCACATACACAATTCGATGGTTTTATGCTAGGTAGTCGTTTTTTGTTTTGTTTTTGTTTTTTTTACTTCATGAAGAAAAAGTGCGAGCTGTGACTGATTCTCTCGTCTAGTGAGAAAAACTATCGGAAAATCTAAAAGCACTCGAGCTGCCGTAAGGTTGGCAGCAATCAGCTTCCCCTTCCAAACGCACGGATGTCCAATCGCAAACCAGCCATCCCCTCCATCATGCTCATTGCTGCCAACATGATTCTTCGCTGCACGGTTTCTGGAATTATTTCGTCGATGGGATATGTTTTGGGGAAAACATAGCGCAAATAATATACTGTACATAAAGAAACTAGACCCACCAACCTGGAAGCTGTTAAAACAGTTAAAAGAGTTACAAAATCT